>Ga0081538_10000100_pt1 | contig 83917 bp, 88 predicted proteins | sample TabmetS5T2R1_FD_71022 | JGI IMG/M metagenome (GOLD analysis project Ga0081538, IMG submission 71022) | Tabebuia heterophylla rhizosphere microbial communities from the University of Puerto Rico - S5T2R1 | ecosystem: Host-associated > Plants > Roots > Rhizosphere ... | reverse complement strand
AGGACGACGCGCGCCGCGATCGGCAGGCCCTTGCGAAGGACCGGCCGGCCCCGCCTCACTCGTCGCCGTCCTTTCGCCGGACCGGCCGCCAGGCAAGGCGACCGCAGAAGTGCTCGTTCGCAGCGAGCAGCATGAGGAGCAGCAGCGCCAGCCCGGCCAGGCCGGCCGGAAGGCCTGCGCTGTCCGCGCGCTCCCGCTCGTCCGCGAGCTGCGACGGAGCCATGTCGGCTCGGTCGACGAAGGCCTCCCTGCCGACCATCCGCTCGAAGAAGAACCGGTCCTCGTCGAACGGCGCCATGGCGACGAGGTGGAGCGGGATCCCCTCGCGCTTCCAGAGGATGAGCTCACGTGTCAGGGCGGGAACGTCCAGCAGCGAGTCGTCGAGGTCGCTGATCAGCAGCGCCCCGCGATGCTCCTGGTCGTGCCGGACCAGCATCTCGCGCGCCAGCTGGAGGCCGGTCGAGATCTTCGTCCCGCCGCGGAAGCTCTCCGACCACGGCGTCGACGAGGCGCGCTGGATCTGCTCGTACTCCTCGGAGTCGGGCTCCACGCGGCGCTGACCCGGCGGGCACGGCGTGAACTCCCGGGCGACGCAGATGTTCGGGAACGGCGCGATGGCGCGGAGGAAGCGCCTGAGCTCCTTGCCGGGTGTGCCGGGCGGCATGGACTCGTAGGCCACGCCCGAGAAGAGGACGAGGCCGAACTCCTGGTTCGTGTCCGCGAGGTACTCGAACGGCTCGGTCAGCCGGCGCCGCGCACTGCCGATGCTCGCCGACATGTCGAGGACGACCACGCCGCTCTGCCCGCCGCGCGTGATCCGGATCGCCGAGGCGCCCGGGTCGCGCGACAGCCAGGCGGCGAAGAGGAGCGTCGCGACGAGGGCGGCCGCAAGAGTCCAGCGGACCACCGAGGTGCGCCGGAGCGGCTCCGTCAGGTTGCGGACGTCGAAGGCGGGGATGCCCTGGCGGCGGATCACCGGCCGTTCTCCGAGATGTTGCGCTGCACCTCGTCGGAGAGTGGCGCGACGCCGGCCGGCCGCGGTCGGTCGTGGGACCAGGCGAGACGGCTGGCGTCCGACGCGAGCGCCGGATCCCCGGTGCGGCGCAGCTCGACGGCGAGCCGCTCGAGCGCGCGGCGGTCGGGCTCGCCCGCATCCGACGACTCCCGGACCAGCGCGAGCGCTTGCTCGAGGGGCGAGCGCTTGTCCACGAAACGGCCACCCAGCCTCGTCGCGAGCCGGTCGAGCGGCAGGAGCCGCAGGATCAGAACTGCCGCGGCGATCGCAAAAAGGACCGCGAGCAGCAGCGCCACGAGCTCCACGGCGCGCGGAGAGATGCTGTACGACGGCGGCGGCAGGTCGCGGAGGTCGCTTCGCAACGCCGCCTGCTCCAGCTCGTTCGGGTCGATCCTGCCGGCAGTGCGCAGCGGCACGAGGTTCAGCGTCGCGGCGTCGGCGTCCACCGAGCCGCGGCGCGTGTAATTGACCGCCACGCCGCCCAGCTCGACCCGGCCGGAGCCTTCCGGCAGGCAGCGGCTCACGAGGCAGGCGAGCAGGTAGTCGTAGTGGATGCGCGTGATCGAGCCGTTGGAGCTCGTCGTCCGCTCGACCGGCCGGATCTCGACATAGGGCTCGAAGTTCGCGCCGATCTCGACCGTGTCAGGGTCGACGCGCGCCGTGTCCACGATCAGCTCGACGCGCGCCCGCAGCGCATCGCCGAACAGGTGCTGCTCCGGCTCGAGGAAGGCGGTCCCGACGATCGGCTCCTCGCCGAGGCCGGGCCCTCCGCCGCCGTCCCAGGACTTCCAGGCGACCAGCCCGACGATCCCGGCGATGGCGACGGCAGCCACGGCGCCGGCGATGAAGAGCCGCCGCGAGGTCACCACGAGTCGCGACCTCCCTCCTGCCTGAGCGCCACCCACTCGAGGAAGCGCGTGTAGATCTCCTCCGGGTCGCTGGTCGAGATCAGCACGGGATCGAGGCCGAGCCCCTCGAGGAACGCCAGCGTCTCCGCGAGCCGCTCCTCGTTCGCCTTCCGCCGCTCGCGCGCCTCACGGCGGCTGAGCCGCACGAGCTTGAGCTTGCCGGTCGGCGGATCGATGAGCGGGACGACGACGGACGAGACGTCGGGGAAGCTCTGCTCCCAGACCGGGTCCTGGATCACGACCGGGACGAGCTCCCAGGGCAGCTCCACGATCCACGCCCAGGTCGCCTCGCTCGGCGGCGAGAGGAAGTCGGAGAGGATGAAGACGAAGGTGCCGGCGGGGAGCGACCGGCGCATCGGGGCCAGGTGGGCGAAGGCCTGCTCGAGCGTGTCCTCCGGGGCGCCGTAGAGCGGATAGTGGAGGTGCGACTCCTTCACGCGCCAGAAGTCCGCCTGGGCGTGCGGCGGGCGCCAGAACGGCACCTCCATCCCGTCCTCGTCCGTCGAGGCCGCCGCGCTCGCGTAGTCGAGGTACCCGATCAGCCCGCGCGCCTTCGCGGCGCTGTCGGCGATCAGCATCCCGGCGGCGACCATCGCGTCCGGCTTCGAGAGCCACGGCATGTCGGCCGGGTAGAGGCTCATCGCGGGCCGCCGATCGGCGACGATCACGACGCGGGGCGCCTCCTCGGCGTAGCGCTCGCGGACGATGAACTCGTCCGTGCCTCGGGCCGATGAGAGCCGCGCGGAGGCCGCCCAGTCGATCGTGTCGACGTCGTCTCCCGGCTGATACGGCCGCGAGCTGGCGACGTCGGAGCCGGTCCCGCGCCGCACGCTGTTCACGGCGCCGAACGCGAGGCCGATCAGGCGCCGGCGAGGAACGAGCGGGAAGGTGAGATCAGTCGCCCCGCTCACCGGCGATCTCGACTACCTCGCCGCTGAGTGCGGCCTCCGGCCGCGGGGCCACCTCGAAGCACTGCTCCACGAACCGCGCAGCCGCCTGCTTGCGGCCGTGCTTGCGGATCTCGACGAGGAACGTCGGCGTGAACAGGATCCGGTGGCCGATGACCGGCAGGAAGAGCTCCTCGACGTCCTCGGGCACCACGTAGTCGCGCTCGTGCAGGAGCGCCCAGGCGCGCGCGGCGCGCTCGAGCGCCAGGCTGCCCCTGACGGAGGCACCGATGGCGACCGTCTCGAGCTCCCGCGTCGCCCGCACGACGTCGATGATCCAGCGCTGGAGAAGCTCGTCGACGTACACCTCCTCGCTCGCGTGGTGCAGGGCGGTGATCTCGTCGAGCGACACGACCGGGCCGAGGTCACCGAGTGGATGGCCGTGCCGCTGGTCGCGGACGATCTGCAGCTCGTCGTCCGTGTGCGGGTAGCCGAGCGCGGTCTTCAGGAAGAAGCGGTCGAGCTGCGCCTCGGGCAGCGGGAAGGTTCCCTCGAGCTCGATCGGGTTCTGCGTGGCGAGCACGAGGAACGGCTGCGGCAGCTCCCGGGTGACGCCGTCGACCGTGACCTGCGTCTCCGCCATGGCCTCGAGCAGCGACGACTGGGTCTTCGGCATGGCGCGGTTGATCTCGTCGACGAGGACGATGTTCGCGAAGATCGGCCCGGGACGGAACTCGAAGTCCCGCTCGCGCTGGTTGTAGACGGAGAGGCCGGTCACGTCCGTCGGCTGGAGGTCGGGCGTGCACTGGATCCGCGACGGCGTCGCACCCTCGATGCTCAGCGCGAGCGCCCTGGCGAGGACCGTCTTGGCCGTCCCAGGCACGTCCTCGAGGAGGACATGGCCGCGGCAGGCGAGAGCCGTCAGGACGAGCTTGATCTCCTCCTGCTTGCCGCGGACAACCTGGTCCACGTTCTCGAGGAGCCGATTCGCCACCCCAACGGCGCGCTCGATGCGCTCGTCGTCCCGCCGCCGCTCGGGCTCGAAGCTGCTCATTGGCGCATCAATATAGGTTCAGCGTTCATTGAGGGTGCGTTAAGCGCTTAGACGTTGAAACGGATGTTCAGGACGTCGCCGTCAGCGACAACGTACTGCTTTCCCTCGAGACGTTGAAGGCCCCTGCGCGCCGCCTCGGCGTGTGAGCCGGCCGCGACGAGGTCGTCCCAGCGGATCACCTCGCAGCGGATGAACCCGCGGGCCATGTCGGAGTGGATCGACTCGGCGGCGTCGAGCGCCGTCCTGCCGCTCCGGAGGCTCCACGCGCGGGCTTCCTTGTCGCCCGCGGTGAAGAACGTGACGAGGTCGAGGACGGACGCCAGCTGCCGCACCACCTCCTCGAGCGCCGACGAGCCGCCGTTCCGGAACTGCGCCGCCTCCTCGGGCGGAAGGTCGCGCAGCTCGGCCTCGAGGGCCAGGTCGGCGCCGCCCGGCCCGTTGACGATCGGGATCAGCGGCTTCGTCGTCAGCGGCTCGAGCTCCGCCGGAAGCTCGCCCGGCCACTCCCGCAGCGGCCGCTCGTCGTCGATGTGTGCGAGCAGGCGCTCGAGGGTCTCGACCTCGGCGCGCAGCTTCGGGTCGCCGGACTTCGCCTCCTTCCGAACCCGCTCCAGCCGCCGCTCGAGGTGGTCGCGGTCGGCGACGAGCAGCTCGAGCTCGACCGACGGGAGCTCGCCCTCGTCGCGGACGACCGCCAGCAGCGCGTCCGCCCGGCGAACGCCGCCCAACTGCGCCGCCGTCGTCCCCGGCACGTCGATCAGCCGGATCGTGGCGGGGGTCTGCTTCGCAGAGCCGACGACCTCGGCCACCTGCGGCAGCCGGTCGTCCGCGATCGGGGCGACGCCGACGTGCGGCGTGCCGTAACCCTCCGGCCGAACGCCGGTAAGCGCCGTGAACAGGGTGGTCTTGCCCGACCCGGGCGGGCCGACGATGCCGACGTCCAGCGCCATGCGGAGGTTCTAGCGCGTGACGTGCTTCTGCAGCGAGGCGAGCGCGCGATGCTGGAGCGATTTCACCGCACCCTCCGTCTTCCCGAGGATCGACGCCGCCTCCCCGTTCGAGAAGCGGAAGACGAACTTCAGCGTGAGGACCTGCCGCTGCTCGGGGGACAGGCGGGCGATCAGCTCCATGAGGCTCGCGTCGCCGATCGAGGCGAGCGCCTGCTCCTCGGCTGAGGTCTCCTCGGCGCCGGCCGGCTCCGGGACCTCTTCCTCGGGCTGCCAGCGGCGCCGGGAGCGGAAGTGGTCCATCGCGAGGTTGTGCGCGATGCGGAAGAGCCAGGCCGAGAACGGCACGGACCGCCAGCGGAAGCGCCCGATCGACTCGAGCATCTTCACGAAGGTCTGCGTCGTGAGGTCCTCGGCGTCGTGCCGGCTCCCCACGCTGAGGTGCAGGTAGCTGTAGATCCGGTCGAAGTGGATCAGGTAGAGCTCTTCGAGCGCAGCGCGATCGCCGCGCTGCGCGCGCTCGACGAGATCGCGAATGCGCCCGGTTTCGTCTCCTGCGCGCCGCACCGAATCCCTGGTGACGACCTGTTCACCCACCCCGGGAGAAAAATGCCCGGTGGCTCAGGCGCTAAACGTTGCCGAAACCGAGTCGGCCCTCACGCGCGAAGCGCTTGAGGTAAACGACCCGCGCGAGCGGCACGGTGTAGCGGCCGTCCTCGGCGTCGAGGACGACGGAGCCGCCGTTCCCGTTCTTCAGCGCGGACTCCAGCTCGTCCGCCGTCTCGGGCGTGACGAGCGCGCTCATGATCTGCGTGCCGTCGAAGCCGATCTCGATGCGAATGGATTCTTGCGAGCTCATGGGGTCACCAATTCTGCAAGGACGCCGTGGATGGCGTCGGGGTGGACGAACGCGACCTGGAGGCCGAAGAGGCCTGAGCGCGGCTTCTCGTCGATGAGCTGCGCGCCGCTCTGGGACAGATCACGAATGGCGGACGGGAGGTCCTCGACCTCGTAGGCGACGTGGTGCATGCCCGGGCCTCGCTTCGCGAGGAACTTGCCGACCGGCGTCTCCTCTCCGAGCGACGTCATGATCTCGACGCGGCTCTCGCCGACGCGGACCGAAACAGCCTCGACGCCCTGATCCTCGAGCGTTCCGCGATGCTCGACGCTGGCGCCGAGAAGCCGCTCGTAGGTCCCGACCGCCTCGTCGAGATCCTCGACGGCGACTCCGAGGTGATGGATCCGCAGGGCCTCCACGGCCCCGATGCTACTTAGGCCTGCTCGGGCTGCGGCAGGACTCTGATCGTCCCAACCGTCTCGCTGGCGCGGGACTCGGGTGCGACGTCGGAGAGCAGCGTCATGAGCTCCTCGCGGTTGAGCGTCTCCTTCTCGAGGAGCGCGCCGGCGACACGGTCGAGCCCGGAGCGGTGCTTCTCGAGCAGGCGGATCGCCTCGTCGTAGGCGCCGTCGGTCAGGCGCGCCTGCTCGCTGTCGCGGAGGCGCTTGGTCTCCTCGGACAGGGCGTAGTTGTCCGCCCGCATCGTCCGGGACACGACGCCTTCGGACATGCCGTACTCGAAGACCATCGCGCGGGCCAACGAGGTGACCTTCTCGAGGTCGTTCGCGGCGCCGTTCGTGACCCGGCCGAAGACGACCTGCTCGGCAGCGCGGCCGGCGAGCCCGATCTTCATCCAGTCGATCAGCTCCTCCCGGGTGTGGAGGTACCGATCCTCGTCCGGGAGGTGGAACGTGTAGCCGAGCGCGTCTCCGCGAGCCACGATCGTGGCCTTTTGGACGGGGTCGCCCATGAGGTACGCCATGACGGCGTGGCCGGCCTCGTGGTACGCGAGGATCCGCCGCTCCTTCTCCGTGACGACGCGGCGCTGCTGGAGACCGGCTACGACACGCTCCATCGCCGCCTCGAAGTTCGCCTGCCCGATGTCGTTGCGGTCCTCGCGCGCGGCGAAGATCGCCGCCTCGTTCGCGACGTTCGCCAGGTCGGCGCCGGTGAGGCCGGCGGTCTGGCGGGCGACGAGGTGGAGGTCGACGTCCGGCGCGAGCGGCTTTCCGCGCGTGTGGACGCCGAGGATCTCCTGGCGGCCGGCGAGGTCCGGCGAGGAGACGAGGATCTGGCGGTCGAAGCGCCCGGGGCGGAGCAGCGCCGGATCGAGGTCCTCGAGCCGGTTTGACGCGCCCATGACGATCACCTGGCCGCCCTCGCCCTCGTTGAAGCCGTCGAGCTCCACGAGCAGCTGGTTCAGCGTCTGGTCGTGCTCGCGATGCATGCCGCCGCCCATCCGCTTCATGCCCACGGCGTCGAGCTCGTCGATGAAGATGATCGCCGGTGCGTCGGTGCGCGCCTGCTCGAAGAGCTTCCGGATCCGGGCGGCGCCGAGGCCCGCGAACATCTCCACGAAGGCGGAGGCGCTCTGCGAGTAGAAGCTCGCGCCCGACTCGTGCGCGACCGCCTTTGCGAGCAGCGTCTTCCCGGTTCCGGGTGGGCCGTACAGCAGGATCCCCTTGGGGACTCGGGCGCCGAGCCGCGAGAAGCGCTTCGGATGCCGCAGGAAGTCGACCACCTCGCGGAGCTCCTTCTTGGCCTCGTCGAGACCGGCCACCTCGTCCCAGGTGACCGAGGAGCGGGAGGTCGGCTTGACGTGCGTCGTCTTCACCCGCGGCATCAGCGCGAGGCTGCGCCAGAGCAGGTAGATGATCAGCGCGAACATGATGATCGGGAGCCAGACGAAGGCGATGTCCCCGATCGCGCGCAGCACTTCCCCCACGTCGAACGGCATGGACCGCCTATCGGCAGACGGCCCCGCGGGCTGTAGGGCAGACTGCGGAGGTGGCCGAATTGCCCGTTCCGCCGCACTTCGACCCCGCGCGGACGGCCGAGGTCTGGCGGGTGCCGTACAACACGATCGCCGACGCCGCACAGGACTGGGCGGACGAGCACCGCCTGCGGCCGGCGCTGGAGAACGGCCTCCGGATCTGCCTGGTCGTCGTCGACGTCCAGAACACGTTCTGCATTCCGGGGTTCGAGCTCTACGTGCGGGGCGCGGAGCAGGACAACGTCCGGCTGTGCGAGTTCCTCTACCGGAACCTCGAGTCGATCACGGCGATCATCCCGACGCTCGACACGCACCGGGCGACCCAGATCTTCCATCCGCTCTGGCTCCGAGACGAGGAGGGCCGCCACCCCGACCCCTATACGCTCGTCACGCCGGAGGACGTCGAGTCGGGCCGCTGGCGCATCAACCCGTCCGCCGTCGAGAGCGCCGGCATCGATCCCGACTATGCAGAGAGCCAGCTCCTCCACTACACGCGCAAGCTCGCCGAGCGCGGCAAGTACAACCTGACGATCTGGCCGTACCACGCGATGCTAGGCGGGATCGGCCACGCGCTGGTCTCCTCTGTCGAGGAGGCGATCTTCTTCCACACGGTCGCCCGCTCCAGCCAGCCGGCGTTTCAGGTCAAGGGCGACAACCCGTTGACCGAGCACTACTCGATGCTGGGGCCCGAGATCACCGAAGGCCCCGACGGGAAGCCGATCGCAGGCAAGAACGACCTGCTGATCGAGCAGCTGCTGCTCTACGACGCGATCGTCGTCGCCGGTCAGGCCAAGAGCCATTGCGTGGCCTGGACGATCGACGACCTGCTCGAGGACGACGACGATCGGGAGCGCGCGCTCGCCCCGCGCACGTACCTCCTCGAGGACTGCACGTCTCCGGTCGTCGTGCCGGGCCTCGACTACACGGCCGAGGCCGACGCCGCGTTCGAGAAGTTCGCCGCGGCCGGGATGCACGTCGTCCGCTCGACGGAGCCCATCGAGAGCTGGCCGGGAATTCCGGCCCGGGTCTCGTAGCTACTCGACGAGCTCGAGACGCGGGTTCGGCCTGTACCAGCGGCCGACCTTCGCGCTCGGCCGCCCGTCAGTCAACACGACGTCGGCCGTGAAGTCGTTCTCGCCGCGGATCAGCGCCGAGCCGACGCCGTAGGAGTCGACCCGCACGCTGCACTCCTCGAACTGGCGGATCCGCTCGGCGGTCATTCCGCCGGAGATGACGATCTTGACCTGCTCGAAGCCGTCACGGTCGAGCGCGTCCCGCACCTTCCGGACGAGCCTCGGCGTGACCCCGCGCGGGTCGAAGTCGCCCATCTCGTTCCAGAGTGACTTGTCGACGAGCGAGCGGGACGTGTCCAGCCGGACGCCCCAGAGCCTGTCGCGCAGCGCCCGAGCGACCTCGAGGGACGTCCGCACCGAGTCGTTCTCGAAGTCGACGAGCACGACGATGTTCACGTCGGGCGGCATGTGCTCGGCGAACTTTGTCGCCGCGAGCACCGTGTTCCCGCCGTAGGACGCGATCAGCGAGTGCGGAACGGTTCCGATCGCCCGACCGCCCCACCAGGAGGCATTCGCGCCGGTCGTCATCCCGATCGGCGCGCCGATCGTCGCGCCCGCGACGTGCGCGGCGTACCCGTCGCCGGTCTGGAGACGGTGATGGTCGTACCGGGCCGGCATGAAGAGGATGACCTTGCCGTTGGCCGCCTCCACCACGCGCTTGACGTTCGTGGCGATCATCGTCCTCCGGGCGAGGACGCCGAGGTAGACCGTCTCGAGGTGCGCGAAGGACGTGTAGTCCCCTTCGATCGTCATCACCGTCTCCCAGGGCGAGATCTCGTCCCCCTCGTAGAGAGCGTGGACGGTGAGACCCTCCCAGTCGTCCGAGCAGAGCTTGAGGACGGCGATCGCCTCGTCGATGCCGGCGAGAATCGAGGCCTTCTTCTGGAACACCTGCATCACGACCCGTGGGTGGCGCTCGTCCTCGAGCAGCACGTGGCGCGTGCGGTTGAAGTACTCGTCGGTGTAGTAACCCTCGCGGATCTTCTCGACCGGGAGGTCGAAGATGTCGGGCGGGAGGCGCTTCCCTCTAGTCTCGACCGCCATCAGCGGTCTCCTCGAGGCGGAGGCAGGCGTTGAGCGCCGCCTCTGCGACCTCGAGCTGCTCGGGCGTCGGATCGGCGGTCGCGAGCCGATGCTGGAGCTCGTGGCCCGGCCGGGCGAGCAGCTTCGACACCCGGCTGTCCGGGTTGCGCGCCATCCAGTTGAAGACTTCCGTCGCCGCTGCCAGCGCCCCGAATGACGCCGCGGCTCTCGCCTTCGTCCGTGCGTGCTCCGGGGCCTTCGCGGCGAGCGCGTTGCCCGCCGCCATGGTCACGAGGAGCGGGCCGACGAGATGGGTCCCGCACCGCTCGTGCTCCTTCTCGCGCGGCTCATCGTGCTCGTACGTGCCGATCGAGATGTGCTCCGCGCCGTGGTAGGCGGCGAGCGTCGAGCCTCGCAGCGCGATCGCGGCGGGCGCTAGCGACGCCACGCCGGCGATCAGCTCCTTCGTCGCGGGGCCGAGGCGGGTTGAGCCCCGGACGACGTGCGTGAAGAACGCGCCGCCGACGAGCGAGGCGGCAACAACAGGCCGCTCGAAGGGGAGCCGCGCCTCGGGCAGGCGGCGCCGCACCTCCGGCAGCAGCGTGAAGACCTCGAGCACCCGAGCCGGCCCCCGCAGGAACGGCTGCTGGACGTTCGCCGCACGGAACCGCTTGTAGGCGGACTCGACGCGAAGCTCGCCCTCCCGCGTGCGGACCGCACAGGCCCAGGCGTTCGGGCCGTGGACGAGCACGCCGTTGGCAAGCGCCATGCCACCGAGACGGATCTTCTCGGTCACGAGTCCGAGGGTAGCGCGCCGACCTCGAGTGCCGCGTGGCGCAGGAAGCGCACGCCCAGCTCGAGATCCTCGACCTCGATCCGCTCGTCGGCCGAGTGGATCAGCCGTGCCGCAACCTCCGCTTCCATCGTCCTCATCGGGAAGAACCCGTACGCGACCGTGCCGAAGGCGTCGCGGAGCCAGTGGCTGTCCGTGAAGCCGGACAGCAGCAGTGGCACGACCTCGGCGCCCGGCTCGATCTCCTCGACGAACGACTCGATCACGTCCCAGAGCGGCGTCGCGAGCGGCGACCGGGTCCCGCCGTGGCCCTCGATCCACCGGAAGTCGTACTCCGCGTCGCCGAGGAACTCGCGGATCTGCGCCTCGACCTCGGCCTGGGTGTGGCCGGGCAGGATCCGGCAGTCGACGGTGAGCTCGCAGCGGGCGGGGATGACGTTCCGCTTCTGCGACGCGACGACCTTCGTCGGCGCCACCGTCGTCCCGAGAAGCGGCTCGACGATGTCGCCCGCGAGCGGATGGACCTGGCGCGCGGCGCGCACCGCGTCCTCGGGCGCCGGAACCGTTCCGGTCACCGTGCGGAGGAAGGCCTCGACCTCCGGGCCGAGCTCCGGCCCGTCCTGGAACTGTCCGAGCCGCTCGATCAGCGGCGCAGCCTTGACGAGCGCATTGTCGGCGATGCCGGGCCGCGACGCGTGGCCACTCCGCCCGTACACCGTCAGCCGGAAGGGCGAGCTCATCTTCTCGGCCGTCGAGCAGGCGTAGAACGCCCTGCCCTCGAGCACCAGCCGGTCGCCCGCCCCCTCGTTGACGCAGTACTCGGCGCGGACGGCCTCCGGGTGCGCCTGGCAGAGCCACTGCAAACCGAAGCCTGCGCCGACCTCCTCGTCCGCGCACGCCGCGAAGATCAGGTCGCCGCCCGGCTCGAAGCCCTCGCGGGCCAACGACGCGATCGCAACGGCGCTCGCCGCCACCTGGCCCTTCATGTCCAGCGCGCCGCGACCCCACACCTGGCCGTCGCGCAGCTCGCCCGACCACGGATCAAGCTGCCACTCGCCGGGATCCGCCAGCACGGTGTCGGTGTGCGAGAGGAGCACGAGCCGCGGTCCGCCGGCCTTGCCCGGGATCCGCGCGACGAGGTTCGCGCGCTCGGGAACCTTCGCGTAGAGCTCCGACTCGATCCCGTGGTCGCCGAGGTACTCGCGAAGCAGCTCGGCGGCGCGCGTCTCGTTCCCAGGCGGGTTGACCGTGTCGACGCGGATCAACTCCTGCAGGAGCTCGGTGGCCTCCTGCCGCAGCGAGACGGTCGCCACTAGCGCCGCGTGCCGAGCGTCAGTAGATAGGTGCGGGAGAACTGCAGTCCGCCGTCGACACGCGAGCCCTCGTGCAGCTCGACGAAGTTCCGGTGGAGCTCCTCCTTCTGCCCCTCCTCCAGCCCCTCGTACAACGTCTTCGTGGGGCCGTACTCGCGGACGAAGAGATCCCAGACGGCCTCGCCCGACTCCATCCCGAGGACCGAGTCGTCGGACTCGAACTCGAGGTCGAAGTCGTCGCCGAGCAGCTCGCGCACGTGCTGTTCGTCGCCCCAGGCGAACGGGCTGCCGACGCCCGGCGGCGGCGTCGGCTGGAAGGGGCGCATGACACCGAAGAGCTTCGCGAGGCCCGACTCGGGAGTCCAGCAGGCAAGGGCGATCCGCCCGCCGGGCTTCGTCACCCGCGCGAGCTCGCGCGCCGACGCGGCGTGGTCGGGCGTGAACATGACGCCGCACGTCGACGCCACGGCGTCGAACTCCGCGTCACCGAGCTCGAGCGCCTCGGCGTCGCCGACCCGATAGTCGATCGAGAGCCCGCGCGCGGCGGCACGCTCCTTCGCCTGGTCGATCAGCGCCGGCGCGATGTCGACGCCGACGACGTCTGCTCCCGCGGAGGCCGCGGCCTCGGCGACCGCGCCGGTGCCGCAGGCGAGATCCAGGAACCGCTGACCGGGCCGCGGCTGCAGGCGATCGATCACCCTCGCGTGGATGTCCGTGATCGTCTCGGTGACCCCTTGATAGGGCCCCGAGCTCCACACGGCCGCGTGCCGTTCCTTCAGCTCCTCGAAAGCCAACCCTCACTCCTCCTTCTTCGCTGCTTCGGTCAGTTGATTCCGCGCCTGCCAGAGCTCCGGATACATCCGCTTCTTGATCAGCCCGCCGAGGAGCTCGACCGGCGTGCCCTGCGTGCCGACCACGCTGTCCCCGATCACGCGCGCCACGACGAGGTAGTGCCGCATGCGCCAGAAGGAGACGCGCTCGTCCCACTCGATCAGCGCCTCGGCCAGCTGGTACAGCTGCTCGTGCTCGCGGCCCTGCTGGTAGAGCTCGACGATGCTCAGGCCGGCCTCCCGGCGGCGCTCGTTGAACGCCTCGAGCAGCTGCGGCGAGAGCTCACGGATCTTGCGGAAACCGGGCGAGTCGAAGCCGCTGCCGTGGCCGAGCACCGGCCGGATCCAGCGCGTGTACTCCCACGGCGACATCTGCTCGAGCATGTCGAGCAGTGACACCACGATCTTCAGGCAGTCGTTCGAGCGGCGCAGGAGTCGAAGAGCGGCGGCGAGGTCGCCGGCGCGGATCGACTTCGTCGCCTCCTCGACCTCGCTCCACGCGAGCTTCAGCCAAAGCTCCGACGACTGGTGGACGACCTGGAAGAGGAGCTCGTCGCGATGGGCCGCCTCGTCCTCGGTCTTCTGGAGCGCCAGCAGCTCGTCGGTGCGGAGGTAGCGCTCGTAGTCGCTCTCGCCCGGGCCGGGGAGAATCGGCGCGAACTCGTCCTCCGGCTCACCGCTGCCGTGCCCCGGCGGCGTCTCCGTCACGTCGGCTCCGGCCACGACGCCAGCATACTTTTCCCGCAATGAGCGATCTCTTCTCAGACGCCGCCCGCGAGCGCCTCCCGGAGGTGGCTCCGCTCGCGCTCAGGCTGCGGCCACAGCGGCTCGAGGACTTCGTCGGCCAGGAGCACATCCTCGGCGAGCGCTCGGCGCTGCGGCTCGCGATCGAGCAGGACCGGGTCGGCTCGATGATCCTCTACGGGCCGCCCGGTACCGGCAAGACGACCCTCGCCAGGATCGTCGCCCACCAGACGGGCGCGGTCTTCCAGGAGCTCTCCGCGGTTTCGGCGACCGTCTCGCAGGTCCGCGAGGTGATCGCCGCCGCTCGGGAGGAGCTTGGCACGCAGGGGCGCCGGACGATCCTCTTCCTGGACGAGATCCACCGCTTCAACAAGGCGCAGCAGGACGCATTGCTTCCCGCCGTCGAGGAAGGCGTGCTCACGCTGATCGGCGCCACGACGGAGAACCCGTACTTCGAGGTCAACTCCGCGCTCCTCTCCCGGGCGCAGATCTACGAGCTGGAGCCCCTCTCGCTGGAGGAGCTCGCCGTCGTGGTCCGACGCGGCGCCGAGGCGCTCGAGTTCGAGGTCCCACCCGAGCTCGTCGAGCTCATCGCGCTGCGGGCCGGCGGCGACGCCCGGAACGCCCTGAACATCCTCGAGCTCGCCGTCCAGACCGCGCGGGCCGAGGACGGCGCCCTCACGGGGGAGCAGGTCGAGGACGCCGCCCGCAAGCGTCCGCTCGTCTACGACAAGGGCGGCGACGCCCACTACGACTTCGTCTCCGCGTTCATCAAGTCGATGCGCGGCTCCGACCCGGACGCGTCGGTCTACTACCTCGCCGCGATGCTCGAGGGCGGAGAGGACCCGCGGTTCATCGCGCGCCGCATGGTCATCCTCGCCTCCGAGGACATCGGTCTCGCCGACCCGCAGGCGCTCGTCGTCGCCGTCGCCGCGGCGCAGGCGGTCGAGCACGTCGGCCTGCCGGAGGCGCAGCTGAACCTTGCGGAGGCCGCGATCTACCTCGCGCTGGCGCCGAAGTCGAACGACGTCATCGTCGCCCTGCGAGATGCGCAGAAGGACGTCCGTGACCACGGCCACTTGCGCCCGCCGGACGCGCTGCGGGACACGCACTACTACGGCGCGAGGAAGCTCGGGCGAGGCAAGGGCTACATCTACCCCCACGCCGACCCTCGCGGGTTTGAGACCGACAACCTCCCGGAAGAGCTGAAAGGGCGGCAGTACTATCGGCCGTCCGTGTCAGACGAGGGGAAGGAGTCGGACGATGGGAGTTGAGCGCACCGCGAACGCACAGTGGAAGGGGGATCTGACGGGCGGCTCAGGCACCGTCTCGACCGCAAGCGGCGTCGTCGAGGAAGCCACCGTCAAGTGGTCGTCCCGCGCCGAGCGGGCCGATCAGAACACGAGCCCCGAGGAGCTGATCGCCGCCGCACACGCGTCCTGCATCTCGATGGCGCTCGCCCACGGGCTGGCCGAGGCCGGCAACGAGCCGCGGCAGCTGGACACCGAGGCGACGGCGACGTTCGACCAGATCGACGGCGGGTTCAAGATGACGACGATGCAGATCACCATCCGTGGCCAGGTCGACGGGATCGAGGAGAACGCGTTCCGCGAGGCCGCCGCGGACGCCGCGGAGAACTGTCCGGTCTCCCAGGCGCTCAAAGGGAACGTCGAGGTCACCCTCGACGCGTCGCTCGTCTAGTCCGAGCCCCTGAGGATCCGCTCGGCGCCGAACTCACCGAAGTCGCCGCCAAGCGAGCGGTAGCCCTCCGCGGCCCGCTGGACGTCGTACTCGGTTCGACGGAACTGGAAGTCGCCGTTCCAGGTGGCCCAGGCCGCACGGACGTCGCCGTCGAGCGGCATCCCGACGCTGCCGGGGTTGACGAGGTTCGTGCCGTTCGGCCCGGGACGCCGGAACTGCTGGTGGCTGTGCCCGAAGACGATCGTCCGGTCGTGGACGCCGCCCAGGAGCTCCTCCTCGCCGTCCTGAGCCTTCGGAGCGAAGCTGTCCACGTCGGAGACCGGCGAGCCGTGCACGTAGAGGTTCCCGTCGAGCTCGGCCTCCGCAGGCAGCGCGTAGAGCCAGTCGACGACGTCGTCGGGCACTCCGCGGGTGAAGACGTCGTAGGCCGACATGACGTCGGGCCGGTCGAGCGGAGGGTCGCGCAGCCAGCGCTCCCCGTTGCCCCGAATCCAGGTTGCGTTCGGCAGTTCCTTCAGACGCGCAAGCGTCTCGAGCGGCCATGGGCTCGGCGTCCCGTAGTCACCTCCGAGCAGGTAGCGATCGGCGCCGGCCCCCTCGGCGTCGGCGAGGACCGCCTCGAGCGCCGGCAGGTTGCCGTGGATGTCGTACAAGACCGCTAACACGGGGTGGATCTTCTCTCAGAATTCGTTAGTTTCCGGGAGGCGACATGCCTGACGCCGAGGGGACGATTTCCGTCGTGCTCGCGGACGACGACGAGACCTATCTCGAGTCCCTCCGCGCGCTCGTCGACCAGCAGCCGGGGCTTCGCGTCGTCGGCATGGCCCTCGATGGGATGCAGGCGATCGAGTGCGTCGACTCGCTCGATCCGGACGCCGTCGTGATGGACCTCCACATGCCGCGGCTGGACGGAGTCGCGGCGGTCGCACACCTTCGCAAAGAGCATCCGAGTCTCTGCCTGATCGCCCTCACCGGTGACCCGGATCCAGGGCTCCACCGGGCGGTCGAGGAGTCCGGCGCCGACGCGGTGATGCTGAAGGGGCAGCTGCTCGAGGGACTGAGCGAGCGGATTGCGGAGGTCCGACGCCTCCGCGACGCCGCCGCCGTACGGTAGGAAGGTGGCGAGGGCCGGAATCGAACCGGCGACACCACGGTTTTCAGCCGTGTGCTCTACCAACTGAGCTACCTCGCCGCAGTCCGGCCAGTCTAGCGACGGCCCCGCACAAAAAGAGACGTCCGGGCCGGTGCAACCGCGCCGCGAACGTCTCAGTGGCACGGACGTTAGTGCGGTTCGGCCTTTCGGGCAAGCACGGCATTGCCGCGACCGGCCGAAATCTCCGCAAAGTCCGTGAAGCCGCGGCGCTCGAGCTCTCGGCGAAGGCGCTGCGGCGCGACGTAGATCGGCGTCCCGGCGCCGCCCGAGAACGCGAAGAGCGTCCACCCGCCGGGGCGGAGCACACGTGCGGTCTCGTCGAGGAACGGGATCATGTTCGCGTGCGTCACGAGGTCGAACTCGCCGTCGCCGAAAGCGAGCCGTGACGCGTCGCCGAGCTGAAAGGTCGCGTCCGGCACCCGTTCGCGGGCGAGCGCGATCATCTCCGGAGCGACGTCGATGCCCACGACCTCCGCGTCGGGGAATCGCTGCCTGATGGCGCGGGCACCCAGGCCGGTTCCAGTGCCGACGTCGAGCGCCCGCGTCACGCGCCCGTCGATCCGGTCGAGCGCCGCCTCGTATGGCTCGCTGCTGTCGGGCATGCGGAACTCGTCCCAGACGGGCGCAAGCTTGTCGAACTGGCGCCGGATCACCGGTCGGAAGATGGGCCAAAGCCACGGCCAGCGAACGACCGCATCGGTCGCCAGTCGGACGAACCGCTGCCCGAGCGTCACGCCGACTCGGCTCGGATCCGCACGTCGGTCCCGGCTCGGATCCCGAACGTCTCGGCGGCGTTCCCGCGCGAGATCGCGATCGCGATGTTCTGGTACGCGTCCTCGTAGAGGATGATGTCGCCCGGTCGCGCGTCGGCGAACGTCCTCGCCGCAACCGCGTAGAAGCGGTCGACCGGAAGCTCCACCTCGACCTGCCGGCCCGGGCTGATGCCGAGTGGCGTGAGGTCGGCCGCCGTCAGGTTGAGCTGGACGTTCCCGAAGCGGTCGACGTACAGGCACTTCGCACGGATCCGGCGCGTGCCGATCTCCGGCTTCGGATATTCGAGCCGGACGAGCGAGTCGACCGCGACCGCTTCGCCGAGTTCCTGCGGCTCCAGGCCGAGCGCGAGATGCGCCGCGGCCGGGGAGAAGATGTCGCGTCCGTGGAAGGTGGGCGCCACCGGCTCGAGCGAGTACGCGCGGTTCGTGATCTCGTGCGCCACCTCGATCCCTCCCAGCGACTCGGCTGCCGGAACGAGCAGCCCGTTGTCCGGCCCGACCAGCAGGCGGTTGTCCCCGGTACGCACGACGAGCGCGCGCCGTGGCGTTCCGACCTCCGGATCGACGATCGCCAGGTGCACGCCGACAGGCGCGTACGGCAGCGTGTTCGCCAGCACGACCGACCCCTGAAGGACGTTGGTCGGCTGGATCCCGTGTGTGATGTGGATCACCTCCACGTCCGGCGCAATGCGCTTCATCACCCCGTGGCAGACGCCGGCGAAGTCGTCCGAGACGCCGAAGTCCGAGAGGAAGGTGATGACCACGGGCCGGGACGCTAACGGCTCGCGGCGTTCACGGCGTCGGCGACGCCGTCGAGGTCGGGGTTCGCCGCCTCGCTGATCACCTCCAGTCCGGCAGCCTCGGCGGCACGGGTCGTCTCGGGCCCGATCGAGACGGCGGGCGCGCCACCCCCCAGCGCGGCGTACGCGCGGGACGCCGAGGGTGACGCAAGGACGACCAGGTCGGCATCCGGCAGGTCCGGGGCCAGCAAGCGCGTCCGGTAGAGCGGGACGAAGTCCGCGCCGAGCTCGTCGACGAGCAGCCGGCGCGCTGCTTCCGCGCCGGCGAACAGCACGCGGCCGGCGGGACGCGGGAGCTCTGCGAGCAGTCCTTCCTGGGTCGAGACGCGAGGGACGAGGTCCGCATCGCCCAGAGCCTCTGCCGTCGCGGGCCCGATCGCGGCGAAGCGCTTGGGTCGGCCGCGGCCGCGCCGCCGGAGCTCTTGTGCGCCGGTGGCGCTCGTGACGAGCACCCAGTCGTAGCCGTCGAGCTCGACCGGCTCGTCGGACAACGGCTCGAGCGCGATCAGCGGCTCGCAGATCACATCGTGGCCCGCTTCCCGCAACCGCTCTGCGAGCTTCTCGTTCCGGCCCTCCGGCCGAGTGAGCAGGATCCTCACGGCACGAGGGCGAGCAGCTCCTGCCCGAGGCGGACGGGATCGTCGCCGGTGCGGCGCTCCACCCAGCTTCCGTCTTCGGCGGCGACGAGCGCGGTCAGCACGTCGCCGTCGTGGTACGCGGCAACCGGCGCCAGGCATCCGCCGCCCACGGCCGCGACGCACGCGCGCTCGGCCTCGACACGGATCCGCGTCGGCTCGTGGTCGGCATGCCGCACGGCGTCGTCCTCGCCTGCCCGCACCTGGAGCGCGAGAGCCCCCTGGCCGGCCTCGGGCAGGAGCTCCGAGGGCTCGAATCGGTGCCCGATCTCGTCCTGGAGGCCGAGCCGGTCGAGCCCGCACGCTGCAAGGACGACGGCGTCGAGCCCCCGCTCGCCGCGCTTCCGCAGCCGCGTGTCGATGTTTCCGCGGAGCGGCTCGATGCTCACCTCGGGCTCGAGCGCGAGGAGCTGCGCGCGGCGCCGCACCGACGCGGTGCCGACCCGCATCCCCGGTCGCACGCCGTCGGCGCCGCAGAGCGCGTCGCGTGGGTCCTCGCGCTCGAGGTACGCGCCGACGTAAAGCCCCTCCGTGTCGGTGGAGGTCATGTCCTTGGCGGAGTGGACCGCGACGTCGATCCGGCCGTCGAGCAGCGCCTCCTCGAGCTCCTTGACGAAGACGCCCCGCGCGCCGATCTCCCCGAACGGCTTCGTCCGGTCGCGGTCGCCGGCCGTCGTGACCGGCACGAGCGCGAACTCGAGCCCCGGCCGCCGCAGGCGGTCGACCGCGAGCTCGGCCTGCGTCAGCGCGAGGCGACTACCCCTCGAGCCGACCCTGAGGAGCACCGCGGTCGTCCTCGTCGCCGAGACCGGCCTCCTTCAGGCGCATGATCGGCTGGTGGAGGAGCTTGTTGACGATCTGGTTCGTGACCGATTCGACCGCGTGCCGCTCGCGCTCGGAGAGCCCTACCAGACGCGGCGCCGCCTTCGCGAGCTCGCCACGGCGGATCGCCTCGGCCCGCTCCCGTAGCGACGCGATCGCCGGCACGGATTCGAGCGAGGCAAGCCACGCGTTGAACCGTTCGCCCTCGCCGGCGACGATCTCCTCGGCCCGGATCGCCTCTTCCCGCCGCCCCGTCAGCGTCTCCTCGACGACCGACTGGAGGTCGTCGATGTCGTAGAGGAAGCAGCCCTGGAGATCCTTGGCGGCCGGGTCGATGTCCCGCGGGACGGCGAGGTCGACGAGGAGCAGCGGCCGACCCTTGCGGCCCTCGAGCGCCCGCTCGATCTGGCCGCGGTCGAGAACCAGGTCGCGCGCCGCCGTCGACGAGACCACGATGTCGGCCGCGGCGAGCTCCTCGTCCACGCGATCGAGCGGAAGCGCTTCGCCGCCGAAGCGATCCGCGAGCGACGAGGCCCGGTCGACCGTCCTGTTCGCGACGAAGGAGAGCTGCGCGCCGCGACTCACGAGGTTGCGCGCGGCGAGCTCCCCGACCTTGCCCGCCCCGATGACGACGATCCGCCTGCCCGAGAGGTCGCCGAAAACCTGCGCTGCGAGTGCCGCGGCCGCGGAGGCGACCGATGCTGGGCTCTCCCCGATCGCCGTCTCGGTCCGAACGCGCTTCCCGGTGTGGAGAGCCTGACGGAAGAGCCGGTCGAGCAGCGGTCCGACGGCTCCCCGCTCGTACGCCGAGCGCACCTGTCCCTGGATCTCGCCCTCGCCCGGGACGAGCGAGTCCAGACCCGCGGCTACCCGGAAGAGGTGCGTGGCTGCCGATTCCTGCTCCAGGCGGTAGAGGTACGGCTCGAGGTCGGCGCGCGAGATCCGGCCGAGATCGGCGAGCGCCTCGGTGGCGCGGTCGCCGGCCGTACCGGTGTCCGCGGCCGCGAGGTAGAGCTCGGTCCGGTTGCAGGTCGAGAGGCAGACCGCTTCGCCGCTGTCGCCCAGCCGATGAGCGAGAGCCGCCTCACCTTCGCCGTCGAGCGCGACACGCTCTCGGACCTCCACTGGTGCGAGCCGATGCGATGTCCCGACGACGAGCAGCCTCATGCGACGTGGGCGAACAGGAGCCCGAGTTGGAGGACGATGACTGCCGCGACGCCGCCGAGCGCCAGCGTGGCGGCGAGCTCACGGCGTCCGGCGCGAACGCGCAGGTAGAGGATGGAGGCGCCGAGCGCCCAGAGGACGACCGTTCCGGCGATCAGGACGTCGAGGCCCCGGTCGGGCAGTCGCGCGAGACCCGGCACGATCCCCGCGGAGAGCGCCGCCATCGACACGGCGACGGTCGTCACGGTCAGTCGGTCGAGCGCGAGCAGCGAGGGGACGCGCTGGCGGAGCAGTCCCGCCGGGTGGCTCTTCAGCACGCGCTCCTGCCAGAGCTCGAGCGCCGCCAGCCCGCCGGCGACCGTGAAGCCGGCGAACGAGACGAGGACGAGCGCGATGTGCAGGACGAGGACGACGTCGCCCCACGCCGCACCGCTCGAGTCGTCGGTCCCGCCGGCCGCGTACGAAACGGCAAGAAGGGCCGCCGCGAGCGGCATGACGCCCAGGCCGAGGAGCCGGTACCGCGCGCTGCAGCCCCAGATCAAGTACGCGCTCACCACGAGCCAGACGAAGAGGTTGAGCGAGCCGGCCCACGTGTTCCACGGAAAGCCGCCGGCGTCTGCCGCCTGCACGATGAGCAGCGCCGTCTGTGCGAGCCAACCGAGGCGCACACCCCACGTGGCGAGCCGTCCCAGTCCACCCGGGTTGCGGGCGTTTCCGGCATAGGCGACCGCCGCCTCGCCGTAGGCCAGCAGCGCCGGCCAGACGAGCAGCTCAGCCATCGCCAGCCTCCCGCTTGCTTGCGAGGTCGACGAGCGAGTCGAGCTCGCGCTCGAGCCGCCCGAGCTTCAGGGTGATCAACACGACGTAGATCAGGATCGCACCGAAGACCACGAGATAGGCGGCCCAGAGGTACTTCTCACCGGTGCTCATGCGAGCCGCTCCCTCAGCTCGCGGAGATTCGCGTCGATCCGCTTTCCGGAGAGCTCCACGCGGTAGAGGGCACCGGCGAGCGCCAGCATCGCCAGGAAGCAGACGCAGAAGGTGAAGAACATCGACCCTTCCATGTCCGGCCCGTCGCGCTTGAACACCACTGGGTGGATGAGGCCCTCCGCGAGGCGGATCGCAAGGAAGCTGACCGGGATCAGAGCGACGCCGAACAGTGCGTAGACGGCTGACGTCCGCGACCGCCGCGGCCCCGGGTCGGTCGAGTACCGGAGCATGAAGTAGGCCGAGTAGAAGAGGAAGAGGATCAGGAAGAGCGTCAGCTGGCGCTCGCTCCAGACCCACCACTGCCCCCACGAGACCTTGGCCCAGATGGAGCCGGTCACGAGGGTCAGCACGCCGAAGATCACGCCCATGTGGACGGCGGTGTAGCTCTCGAGGTCGTACCGGTCCTCGCCGGTCCACAGCAGTCGCAGTGCCTTCCAGGCCGCCCAGAAGAACGCGGCGTAGGAGGTCAGCGCGACAGGGACGTGGACGTAGAAGATCTTCTGGCTGATGCCCTGGTCGGCGTCCTCGGGCGCCCAGAAGATCGCGAGCGAGAGGCCCGCGACCAGCAGAGCCGCCGCTGAGAGCGAGAGAAGGGCGGCGCCGTTATTCCGTAACGACGTACTCAAAGCTTGCCCAGGACAGGATCGCAAAGATCAGGTCGTACAGGCCAAGGAAGGCCAGGTACCTGCCGGGGTCGTCGTCCACCGTCGCACCGACGCCCCCGACGACGAGCGGGATCGCGACGGGCAGGAACAAGAGCGGCAGGAGGAGCTCGCGGGCTCGAGCCGCTGCGGCCATCGCGCCGAGGAGCGTGCCGACGGTGGCGATCCCGACATTCGCGAGCGCGACGCCGGCGACGAGCTCCCAGGTGACGTCCTCGTAGAAGAGCGCGAACGCCGGCAGGGCGACGGCCTCCGCGAAGAGCAGGAACGCGAGCACGCTGAGCGTCTTCCCGAGCCAGATCGCGCTCCGGTCGCACGGCGCGAGGACGAGCCCGTCCAGCGTTCCCTGGTCGCGCTCGCCGACGAACGCGCGGACGAGTGCAAGCAGCGCCGTGAAGAGCAGCGCGATCCAGAGCATCCCGCTTGCCGCGAGCCGGGAGCTCTCCGCGGGCAGCGCGAAATGGAAGACCACCAAAGCAGCGACGACGAAGAGGAGCATCGCCGGGACGGTGTCGCGCGTCCGAAGCTCGACGATCAGGTCCTTGCGCGCGAGCGCGGCCGCGTCGGCGAGGTAGCCCGTCATGCGAGCGCGAGCCGCTCTGTCGCGAGCGTCTCGATCCGCTCGGGCTGGTGACTCGCGACGACGAGGGTTCGTCCGCCAGGATCCGCCAGCTCCGCCTGGAGCAGGTCGGCGCCGTCGCTGTCCAGGCCGCTGAACGGCTCGTCCATCAGCAGGAGCTCGGGATCGTGGAGCAGCGTCCGGCAGAGCGCGAGACGCTGGACCATCCCGCGGGAGAACGTCGAGACCGTGGCGCCACGAGCGTCCCAGAGGCCGAAGCGCTCCAGCAGCATCCCGATCCGCTCGCGCCGTTCCGGCACGCGGTAGAGCCGACCGTAGAGGTCGAGGTTCTCGAGCGCCGTCAGCTCGCGGTAGAGCAGCGGCTCGTGGCCGAGGAAGCCAAGGCGGCGGCGATCCGAGCGGACCTCCAGCTCGCCGGCGGTCGGAGCCAGGAGTCCGGCGAAGAGGCGGAGCAGCGTCGACTTCCCCGAGCCGTTGGGGCCCGTGACGAGCAGAAACCCTCCGCGGTCGAGGGCGATGTCGAGCCCCGAGAGCACCGGCCGGTCGCCGAAGCGACGCCCGAGCCCGCGCGCGCGGATGATGCGGCGCGCGCCCTCACCGTCCGCGTCTGCTTGCTCCGGAACCCCCAACCTCCTCCCCGAGGCGATCGTATCGGCGTCGGGTGCGCTCATGGGTCACGCAACCGTGCCGGAATTGCGCCGTTCGATCCACCACGAAAGTCGTTCACGACCAGATCACGTCGGCGAGCACGAACCCGCAGAACACGACGCTGATGACGCCGTTCACCGTGAAGAACGCCGCATCGAGCCGCCGGAGATCACCAGGCCGAACGAGCCGATGCTCGTACAGCAGCAGCCCGCCGACCGCACCGACTCCCGCCCAGTAGAGCAGGCCCACGTCCAGGCCGATCCCGACCGCAGCAAGAAGCGCAACGGTCGCAATGTGCAACGCCCGGGCGCCAGCGAACACCCCGTGCTCGCCGAAGCGCGTCGCCCACGAGTGGAGCCCGTCGCGCAGGTCGAACTCCACGTCGAGGAGTGCGTAGAAGAGGTCGAAGCCCGCAACCCAGCACGCCACAGCAGCACCGAGCGCCCACGCCTCCCAAGGCAGCTCGCCGGTGAGTGCCACCCATCCGCCGACCGGAGCGAGCCCATCTACGGCGCCGAGCCACAGATGCGAGAGCCACGTCCAGCGCTTCAGATAGGGGTAGACGACGAACCCGATGACCGGAATCGGCCAAAGCCAACGGACGATCGGGTCGAGCTGCCAGACCGCCACGAGGAAAAGGGCGAGCGACGCGGCGCAGAACGCGACGACCTGCCACGGCACCAGCGCTCCGCTGGGCAGCTCCCGCCCGGCCGTCCTCGGATTCCGCGCGTCGATCCCTGCGTCGATCAGCCTGTTCAGCCCCATTGCGAGCGACCGGGCGCCGACCATCGCGAGCGTGATCCAGAGGAGGTCCGCAGCAGAGGGCACGCCGTCGACCGCCAGCAGAGCACCGACGTACGCGAACGGAAGGGCGAAGACGGTGTGCTCGATCTTGACGAGGGACGCGAAGCGCCTCGGGTAGCTAACGGCGGTCGTGGTCACGTCTGGCGGTGGCCGCCGGTTTCGCCGCCGACGAGCCGAACGGCGTGGGGTAACGCTTCGCGGAGCACCGCGTAGCCGTCGCGGCACCCGCCCGGCGAGCCGGGCAGATTCACCACCAGGGCCTTCCCGCGAACGCCGGCGACGCCGCGGGACAGCACCCCGTGCGGCGTCCGCGTGACCGCGTCCGCCCGGATCGCCTCGGCGATGCCCGGAATCTGCCGGTCGACGACCGACGCCGTGGCCTCCGGGGTGACATCGCGCGGCGCGACGCCGGTGCCGCCTGTGGTCAGGACGACGTCGACCTCGTCGGTAAGAGCCTCGATCGCCTCGGCGATCTCGTTCCGCTCGTCCGCAACGACGCGTCGCGCGACGTCGTGCCCGTCCGCGCGAAGCAGTTCCTCGAGCACCGACCCGCTCTCGTCGGCCCGTTCGCCGCGGGCGACTCCATCCGAGACCGTCAGCACCGCCGCTTTCAGACCTCCTCCTTCGTCTTCTCGAGGAGTCGGACCTCGCCGACCACCATCGAGTCGTCGACCGCCTTCGCCATGTCGTAAACCGTCAGGGCGGCGACGGTCGCGCCCACGAGCGCTTCCATCTCCACGCCGGTCTGCGCCGTTGTCTCGACGGTAGACGTGATGTCCGCACCGTTCTCTACGATGGCAACGGCGATGTCGATATGAGAGAGCGGAAGTGGATGGCACAGAGGAATGAGCTCACTGGTGCGTTTCGCAGCCATGACCCCGGCGATCCGGGCGGTCGTCAGCGCATCGCCCTTCGGCAGCTCGCCGAGCGCAGCCGCCGTCTCGGGACGCATCGTGATGTGCGCTCGGGCTCGCGCGCGCCGCCGAGATAGTGGCTTCGCGCCGACATCCACCATCCGGACCCCACCTTGCTCGTCGATGTGCGAGAAGTCGGTCACGGCCGGACTGGAGCGTCGACCGCGTCCAGGTCGGCAAGGAGCGCATCGACCCACTCGCTGAGGTCGTGCTCTCGGACGTGCGCCCGAATCGCCTCGGCACGCCGGGTGCGCTCGTCCGTGGACATGTCCACGGCCGCATGGATCGCCTCCGCCTGGCCGGCGATGTCGAACGGGTTGATCGTGACGGCCCAGTCGCTGAGCTCCGCGTGCACACCCGTGTTCTCAGAGAGCAGGAGCACGCCGTTCCGGCCGTTCACGAGCGGCGCCTCCTTCGCGACGAGATTCAGGCCGTCGAAGATCGCGTTCACGAGCAGGACGTCGTACTGCTTGTAGGCGGCGACGGAGGCGAAGAAGTCGTCCTGGATCCTCAGGTCGATCGGCATCCAGCCTTCCCGCTGGTAGTGGTCGTTCACCTCGCGCGCGGTGCGTTGGATTGCGCCGAGGTACTCCGCATACTCGGGAATGTCCTGGCGGCTCGGGTCCAGCAGCGCCAGCATGCCGATGCGCCCGTGTAGCTCGGGGTGCTCCTCGAGGAAGCGCTCGAACGCTCGGAAGCCGCGAACGACGTTCTTCGAAGGATCGGTCCGGTCGACGCGCAGGACGAGGATCTCCGGGCGGCTTTCGACGAGCTCCGCCTCCCGCTCGATGACGGGCTCGCTCGCCGCGAGCCCGTCGAACTCGGCGGTGTCCACCGAGATCGCGTGGTTCGTCGCGGCGACGCGGCGGCCGTCGTACTCGAGCTGCCCGTCCCCGAAGTGCCCGTCCGCCCCGACGATGTCGACGCAGGAGCGCATGAAGTTCCGACGCCAACGCTCGGTGTGGAACCCGACCACGTCGTTCGCAAGCAGGCCATCGTGGACCGCGCGCCGGATGGTGCTCGGAAGCACGCGCCAATAGTCCGGCTCGGGCCACGGGATGTGGACGAAGTGCGCGAGCGCCGCGTCTGGCAGACGGGTCCGGACGAACCGCGGCGCCAGGTACAGGTGGTAGTCGTGGAAGAACACGGCCGAGCCCGGCTCCGCATCGAGCTCTGCAATGACCGCGTCGGCGAAGCCGGCATTGACGGCGACGTAGCCCTCTTCCCATGCAAGGTGCAGGCCCCGATCGATGTTCGGCGTCTGCGCAAGCGCCCACAGGTAGTGCTGCAGGAACCACAGCGTCGGGTTCGAGACGACGTTGTAGAACCAGTCGTAGGCACTCGGATCGTGGCTGACGAGCCGGAGGCGATAGGACGAGCCGTCCCGCGCCACCTCGTGGATCGCCCCGCCGCCGGCCTCCTCGACGACCGCGCGATCCTCGTCCGTCGTCGCGCTGGCGATCCAGGTGACGTCGTGCATCGCCACGAGGCTGCGCAAGGCCGTCACGAGGCCCCCGCCGCCCCGACGGGCCACGCGTACGCCGTCGGCATCGAGGTCGTACGTGACCGGGCCGCGGTTCGAGACGACGATGAGCTTTCGCCGAGCGCCCACTCGGCTGGACCCTACCCCAGGCGTTTTTCGCTAAGGCGCGCCGCTCAGGCCGCGCCGGCCGAGACCGTCGTGAGCTGGGTGTCGCCCGTGTCGTTCCCGTCGAGGCGGTTGAACAGAGCCAGCCAGTCCCTCAAGAGGCGCGGTGTGAGGAAGTGCGCCCGCACGTACTCCTTCCCGCGGAGGCCGCGCCGACGCGCCTCCTCGGGATTCTCGAGGATCTCGAGGCAGGCAGCCGCGCACTCCTCCACCGAGTCGACGAGCCACCCTGTCTCGCCGTCCTGGATCTGCGTCGGGATCCCGCCGACCTTTCCCGCGACGGTCGGCCGAGCCTTCCACAGGCCTTCTGTGACCGTGAGGCCGAAGCCCTCGCGAATCGACTTCTGCAACACGGCCGCCGAGTAGACCTGAAACGCGTTGACCTCGACGGAGCCGATGTTGTTGAGGTTCGAGAGGATGAAGATGTCGGGGTCGCCCGCGGCGTACTCGACGGTCTGGTTGTAGTAGTCCCAGCCCTCCGGGTCGTCGTGCGCCATCGATCCAACGAGGCCCAACTGCAGCCCCTGATGCCGCTCTCGCACGATGCGGAACGCATCGATGACCCCGAGCGGGTCCTTCCAGGGGTCGAAGCGGGAGACCTGCGTGAGGAGCGGCCGGGTGACGTCGATGCCGAACTGGTCGACGATGTAGGCGGCGTCCTCCGAGGACAGCGCGATGTTCTTCGGCGCCAGCGGGTCGATCGCCGGCGGCCAGATGAACGCTTCGGGGATGTCATCGGAACGCGGGACGTAATCCGGCACATGGAAGATGGCGCCGTCGTACTTCGCGATCGACGGCAGGAGGATGTTGAGGACGTCCTCGTTCGGCGTCGAGAGATCGATGTGGCAGCGCCAGACCCAGTGCGCGTCCGAGTCCGGGAAGTGGTCGATCATCGCAGCAGGCTGCGGGTCGTGGATGATGACGAAGTCGTACTCGGACGGGTCGAACTCCTCGGCGTTCGAGGCGTTGTACTCCTGGAAGATCCGCTCCTCCTCCTCGCTAAGCCCCTGCGGGTTCCCCTGGAGCGCGTTGTGGACTTTCTTCGTGACGTTGAAGAACTCGTCCTGGCCCTTGATGATCCGCCAGTCCGTGTGGAGACCCGCGCTGTTCATGAGCGGCACGAGGGTGTAGTTGATCTCCGCCACGCCGCCGCCGAACGCCGTCGCAGAGACGTGGCAGACACGTTTGCCTTCGAGCGGGCCCGCGAGCCGCTGGATCTCGGCCATGAGGCCGCGACCGCTGATGGTCGCGTAGTCCGCGAGCGGTTTCGTGCCGACGTTGACGATCGGGAGCATGTGTGAGTCGTCCGGGCCGCGCCCGTGGTCTCGGTACGTGTCGACCTATGCCTGGATGAACTTTACGAGCCGAAGGCGAGAACCCTGCCCGCCGTCTCGCGGGCCGAGCTCGAGCTCGTCTGCCAGCTCACGGATGATCGCGATCCCGAGGCCTCCCTCGGTGAGCGCTTCCCCTCCGTAGGCCGGATGCTCGTCCGCGACCGTGAAGCCTTCGCCCTCGTCCAGCACCTCGACGACCAACCGGTCGGGATGGAGCTCGTAGATCACCTGGACGAAGCCCTCACGACCGTCTCCGTACGCATGACGGACGGAGTTCGAGCACGCCTCCGTCACCGCCAGCTTGAGGTCGCCCAGGGTCTCGTCCGGAAGTTCGCGCGACTGTGAGAGCCCGCTCAGCGCGAGCCTGACGAGCGAGATGTACTCGGCCTTCGCCGGGATCGTCAGTCGGACGGTGGGAGTGCCACCGTTCGACGACGCGGGTACGGAGCCCGAAGAGTTTGCCATGAACTGGGAGGTTCTAGCAGCTTTGGGAGAAGGAATCCCCGTCGGTTCCACTATTCCAACTGTGAGCAGAACTAAACCGTCGAGCTAGTCCCGGACGACCGGCCGGCGCGGACGCTCACCCAGCGTGACCGGCACGACCATCCGCCGGCCGTCGCGCAAAATCGTGAAGTCGATCTCCTGGCCCGGCGCCAGTCGCTCGCTCACGATCCGGACGAGATCGGTCGCGCTCCGCACGTTCCTGGAACCGATCCGGACGACGACGTCGCCGCCGACGCGGAACTCGAACCCGTTCAGCGTGCGCCGGTCGCCACCGCCACGAAGACCCGCCTTCTGCCCCGGGCCCTCGGGCACGACGGTCGCGATGACCGCGCCGCGGTCAACGGGGTAACCGAACTCCTTCGCGATCGTGGGGGTCAAGTCCTCGGCGTTGATCCCGACGTAGGCGTACGCGACGCGGCCGTTCCGGACGAGCTGCCGGAACGAGCGCTTCGCCGCGTTGATCGGGATCGCGAAGCCAACGCCTTGCGACTGGCCGGAGTCGCTGCGGATCTGCGCGTTGATGCCGATCACACGGCCCCTGGCATCGAAGAGCGGCCCGCCGGAGTTCCCGTGGGTGATCGGGGCGTCGGTCTGGATGGCGTCTGCAACGTCGTAGTCGGAGGTGAGCGATGCGATCGACCGCCGCGTCGCCGAGACGACGCCGACGGAGAGCGAGCTTTCATTGCCGAACGGGCTCCCCAGCGCGGCGACCGGCTCGCCGACGACGACGCGCCCCGAGTCACCCAGTGGTACAGGATCGAGCGCGTGGGCGTTCGGATCGACCTTGAGCACCGCGACGTCGTCGAAGACGTCCCAGCCGATGACCGCAGCCTCGACGCGGTCGCGATCGCGGAAGCCGACGAAGACGCTGTCCGCCGCTTCCGGCTCGGATCGGCTCTGCTCATCCGGGCCTGCGGTCGTCACGACGTGCGCGCTGGTGAGGATGTAGCCCTGGCGCGAGATCACGAAGCCCGAGCCCTGCGCTGCGTGCTCGGCCGGCGGGCGATCCTCGAAGTAGGCGTAGATCGTGACGACCCCGCCGCTCCGGGACTGATAGATCGTCACGGGGTCGAACGCGTTTCCCGCGAGCGGCCTGGCCGGCGCCTCGATCTCGCGTTCGACGGGAAGCGTCCCGCCCGAGCCACCTACGAAGACGGTCTCGGCGCCGCCGTCGACCAATCCCGCCCGATCGGCGATGAGCAGCGAGACGAGCCCGCCGACGGCAGCCGCGACGAGCGCGATGAGGACGAGAGAGGACGGGCGCACCGGCGTTCTCACTGTAGCCACGGCATTCGGGCTTGCCCGCCCGTTTGCACGTGAAAACGTTCTACCTGGCGAGCGCGTGCTCGGGTGCGTCGACCGGAACGGGGCTGCGCGGCAGTTTCAACGTGAAAACGGTGAGGCCCGGACGTGAGTCGAGCAGCACCTGCCCGCCCATGACGCCGGCCAGCTCCCTCGCGATCGCCAGGCCGAGACCGGAACCGGACGTGATCGCCCCGTCCGCCCGGTAGAAGCGCTCGAAGACGTGCTGTTGATCTTCGGCCGGGATCCCCGGCCCGGAGTCCTCGACGCGCAGCTCCACTCCCTCTTCGGTCCAGCCCGTGGAGACGTGGATCTCGGTGCCCGGCGGCGTGTGCAGGATCGCGTTCTCGACGAAGATCCGGCCGATCTGGCGAACGCGCTCCTCGTCGGCAAGCGCCACGACCTCGCCGTCCTCGGCTGCAGAGAGGTTGTGCTCACTGCCTCGGCCGACACCGGCGAACTCCGCCACGAGGGAGCCGGCCACCTCGCCGAGCTCCACGGGCGCCAATTCCACGTGCAAGCGGCCGGCGTCGAGGCGTGAGAGGTCGAGCAGATCGGTCGCGAGCTTCGTCAGGCGCTCGATCTGGATGCGCATCTCGTGCAGGAACTCGCGCTGCGTCGCTTCGTCCATGTCCTCGTCGGTCAGGAGCTCGACATGGCCGCCGAGGGCAAAGATCGGCGTACGGAGCTCGTGCGAGGCATTGGCGATGAACTCGCGCCTGGCGCGCTCGAGCGTCGCCAGCTGCTCGCGCATGCGGTCGAAGGCGCGCGCGAGCTCGCCGAGCTCGTCCTCGCTCCGGTCGATGACCGGCTCGTCGAAGCGCCCGCCGGCGATCCGGTCGGCCGCCCGCTCGAGGCGGTGTATGCGCCGGGCGAAGATCCGCGAAAGGAAGAAACCGACGAGTGCCGCTGCGACGAGCGCAATGAGGCCGGCGACGAGGATCCGTTCACGGACGAGCGTGACCGTCTCCAGCGCCTCCGTCAGCGGACTGGAGACCAGCAGGACGTAGGCACCGCCGAAGGGGACGGCTACCTCCGCGAACTGCGTCCCGCCGCGCTCGACGACACCCGTCTCGGTTCGGCGACGGTCGGCGGCCGCCTGTGCGATCGAGTCGCTCTCGGTTTGGCCGAGCCCGCGCGAATCGGCGAAGGGGCGGAGGACGACCGGAGCGCTCGTGTCGTCGAGGTACTCGTAGACGATGACCCGCACGCCGCGGACCTGCCCCTCGGTCGTGACGAACGGGCCCCAGGTGAACGTCGACTCGTCGACGGTTTCGTGGAAGTCCGCGATGATCGCGTTGGAGGTGCGCTCCAGCTGGTTGATTCGTCCCTCGACCAGACGGTTCTCCACGGTCGGAACGACGGCCAGGTAGACGATCCCCAGCGCGCCGGCGACGAGCGCGACGAGCGCGAGGCTGAGCTTGAGGCCGACGGTCCGGAAGCGCATCAGGGATCTCTGAACCGGTAGCCCGCGCCGCGCACCGTGAGGATGTACTCAGGCTCGCTGGCGTCGCGCTCGAGCTTCTCGCGCAGATGGCGCACGTGGACGTCGATCGTCCGCGGCTCGCGGTAGGCAGAGTCGCCCCACAATGCCTCGAGGAGCTGCCGCCGCGTGAACACACGGCCCGGGTTGGATGCGAGAGTGCGGAGTAACTCGAACTCGACGTACGTCAGCTGGACGGCGCCACCGCGCACCTCGACCGTTCGGCGCGCCGGGTCGACGAGCAGCCCTTCGGCCTCGATGACCTCGCCGTCTCGCCGGTCCTGTTGTGCCGGGAGCGAGGCACGGCGCAGAAGTGCGCGAACGCGGCTCCGGAACTCGCGGATGGAGAACGGCTTCGTGATGTAGTCGTCGGCGCCGAGCTCGAGGCCGAGCACCTTGTCGAGCTCGTCGTCGCGGGCGGTGAGCATGATGATCGGCACCGTGCTCTGCGAGCGCAGGCGCTTGCAGACCTCGAGGCCGTCGAGCTTCGGGAGCATGAGATCGAGCACGACGAGATCAACCGGCTCCGAGGCGAACTTCGCCAGCGCCTCCTCACCGTCTTTCGCTGCGAGCACGCGAAAACCGTCTCGCTCCAGCGGGTAGGAGAGGAGCTTCTGGACGGAGTCCTCGTCGTCGACGAGGAGGATTGTCGAAGAGTCGGGCACGGTCGCATCACCGCCGGGCGCGCGAAGCCGGGGCCCTCCCTACTATAGCCCCGCAATGCCGCCGTTTCGGCCACCATCCCCGCGGAGGCGGCCGCGGCACGGCTCACTCGAACGGCCGGTCAACGCGCGGGCCTATCGCGGAACGGCGCTCCTCGTGGCCATCCCGCTCCTGATCACCGCGTTCACGATCACGCGACCTGAGAGCCTGCCGCCGCCGACCTTCCCGCCGGCGTTCGACGAGATCGGCGCGACGCAGTCCGCACGCGAGCTCGCGACGCAGTTTCCCAACCGGACGCCGGGCTCGCCGAATGCGGCGGATGCCGCAGACTGGGTGGCCCAGCGGCTGGCGTCGTTCGGTTTTCGCGTGCAACGCGACCGGTTCAGCGCCGAGGTGCCGGACCAGGGCAACGTCTCGCTCGAAAACGTCATCGCCGTCTCTCCGGGCCGTTCGCCTGACGTGCTGGTCGTCATGGCGCACCGCGACAACATCGGCGCCACCGGCCAAGGCGCCAACGACAACGCCTCCGGAACCGGGGTCCTCCTGGAGCTTGCGCGAGGCTACGGCCTTCGCGTTGCCCCGGCTCCCGGGCAGGAGCGGACCCCCGCGAGCCCGACGCATACGATCGTCCTCGTCTCCACCGACGGCGGTGCGTACGGAGGCCTCGGCGCGACGCGCTTCCTCGAGACATCGCCCTACCGCGGACGGATCACGGCCGCCGTCGATCTCGTCGCGGTCGGCGGCGACGACAGTCTTCGCATCGAGATCGCGGCCGATCGACCGCGATCGCCCGACGCAACACTCGTCGAGACCGCCGCGGCGCGGATTCTTCAGCGCACCGGCACGGAGGCGAGACGCACCACCGCGGCGGGCCAGCTCATCGACCTCGCCTTTCCGTTCAGCCTGTACGAGCAGGCGCCGCTCATCGGCAGCGGCATCCCGGCGCTGAGCCTGACCACCGCGGGGCCACGGCCGCCGGCGCCCGAGACGGACACGCTCGAACGGCTGAACGACGGGCGCATCGGGCAGGCGGGAAGATCGGCCGAGGCGCTCCTTGGCTCGCTCGACGAAGGCGTCGCGATCTCCCGCGACACGGCGACGTACATCTACCTCGGCCGGCGGATCATCCAGGGCTGGGCGGTCCAGCTCGTCCTGATCGCGGCGCTGATCCCGTTCCTGCTCGCCGTCGTGGACCTCTTCGCACGATGCCGCCGGCGGCGGATCCCACTCGCGCCGGCGCTCCGCAGCTACCGAACGCGACTCGCGTTCTGGCTCTGGACGGGGCTCGTCTTCGGGTTCCTCGCCCTGGTCGGAGCCTGGCCGGAGATCGACAGCCCGCCACCTCCCGATACGAGTGTCGCCGGAAACTGGTCGGTCGCCGCGCTGACGTTCTTCGCAATCTTCGTGTTCGCGAGCTGGCTGGTCAGCCGCGAGCGGCTCCTTCCGCGCCGCCCGGTCTCGTCGGAGGAGGAGCTCGCCGGTCAGACAACTGCGCTGCTCGTGCTCGCCGTCCTGGCGCTGTTGACGGTGGCGATGAACGCGTTCGCGCTCATCTTCATCCTGCCGTCGCTCCACGCCTGGCTCTGGCTCCCGCAGTTCCGGTACCGGCCGATCTGGCTGCGGGCGGCCGTCCTCGCGGCCGGGCTCCTCGGCCCGCTGATCCTGCTCGGCTCCTTCGCGCTCCGGTACCAGCTCGGCCTCGATGCGCCGTGGTACGTGCTGGAGCTCGTCGCCATCGGCTACGTGCCGATCCCAGCCGTCCTCATCGCTCTGGCGTGGTTCGCCGCCGCCGGTCAGCTGACCGCGATCGCCGCAGGTCGGTACGCGCCGTATCCGGACGCCCGCGAGCGACCTCCGCGCGGCCCGCTCCGCCAGCTCATCGGCCGGCTGCTCGCACTTGCGCTCGGCCGGCGGGTGACCGAAGTCAGGCGAGCCGTAGGTAGCTGACGGCCGTCCCGGGAGGCAGCTCCTCCTCGCCGGGCGGAATGAGGACGAGCACGTCTGCACCCGCGGCGCGGGCGATCATGTGCGACTCCTGACCGGTCACGACCTCGAGGCCTACTGCTCCGTCGGAGACCGATGACCGGGCGCGCGCGAGCTCGGTCCGCGCAGGATTCGGCTTCACGGCCCGGACGAGCCTGCCCGGCTGGAACCGAGGCAGCGGCTCACGGACACCCTGCAGCGCCAGGACCGCTGGCCGCACGAACAGCTCGAACGAGACGAGCGACGACACCGGATTCCCGGGCAGGCCGAACACGAGCGTCGAGCCCCGCACGCCGAACCACAGCGGCTTCCCCGGCTTGACCGCAACGCCCCAGAAGACCTCCTCCACGCCGAGATCTGCGCCGACCGACCGCACGAGGTCGTGCGGTCCCACCGAGACGCCGCCGGACGTGACGACAACATCGGCGCTCAGGCCCCGCTCGAGCGCCGAACGGTGGACGTCAGGATCGTCCGCGACCGGGTCAAGTCGGTCGACCTCCGCACCCGCGTCCCGAAGCTGAGCCGCGAGCAGGACGGTGTTCGCCTCATAGATCTGGCCCGGCGCCAGCTCCTCCCCCGGACGCCGCAGCTCGGTCCCGGTCGCCAGAACGGCGGCCCGCGGCCGCTGCGCGCTCGAGACGTCGGCAATCCCCGCAGCGGCGAGCGCGCCGATCTGCGCCGGACCCAGCACCTCGCCAGCATCGACGACCACGTCGCCTTCCCGGATGTCCCCGCCCCGCGGCCGCACATGAGCGCCGGCCGAGACGACCTCTGCGATCTCGATCTCGTTGCCATGATCGACAACATCCTCGAGGGGGATGACGGCATCGGCTCCGCCGGGGACTACGCCCCCGGTCGCGATCCCCATCGCTTCGCCGGGCTCGAGCGAACGACTCGCGGGACGACCGGCCGGGATCCGCTCGGAAACCGGCAGGCGTCCGGGCGTGTCCGCCGACCGCACCGCGAAGCCGTCCATGGCGGAGCTATCGAACGGCGGCAGGTCCACCCGGGCCGTCGCCGGCTCCGCAAGTACGCGCCCCGCCGCCTCCGCGAGCGCGACACGCTCCGTTTCCAACAGGTGCGCCCGCTCGAGGATCAGGCGCTGCGCCTCCTCCAGTGACAAGAGCGCTCCCACCTCGTGAATAAGCTACTCGCGTGATCTCGGTGGTCGTCCCAGTCCACGACGAGGATCGCAGCGTCGAGCTCCTCTACGACGAGCTCGCGAGCACGCTCGAACCGCTGGGGCGGTCCTGGGAAGCGGTCTTCGTGGACGACGGCTCGATGGACGGGTCCTTCGCGGCGCTGACCCGCCTGAACGACCGCGCGTCCAACGTCCGCGTGGTCAGGCTGCGGCGGAACTTCGGCAAGGCGGCTGCACTCGCAGCCGGATTCCGACATGCGCAGGGCGACGTCGTCGTCACGATCGACGCGGACCTCCAGGACGACCCGGCAGAGATCCCGCGCCTCCTTGCGAAGCTCGACGAGGGCTTCGACCTCGTGTCCGGCTGGAAGACCAAGCGCCGCGACCCGTGGCGCCGGAGAGTCGTTTCGCGCGTCTTCAACAGCGTGGTCAGCCGCGCGTCGGGCCTGAAGCTTCACGACATGAACTGCGGACTGAAGGCCTACCGGGCCGAGGTCGTCCGATCGCTCCGCATCTACGGGGAGCTCCACCGGTTCCTGCCCGTGCTCGCGCACGACCGAGGCTTCCGCGTTGCCGAGCTCCCGGTCAACCACCGGCCTCGCGAGCACGGCCGGTCGCGTTACGGCGCCGAGCGGTACGTGCGCGGGTTCCTCGACTTCCTGACCGTGTCGTTCATGGGCCGGTACCGCCACCGACCGCTCCATCTCTTCGGTGGGCTCGGCCTGGTGTTCGCGCTCGTCGGGACCGTGGTGCTCGTCTACCTGACGGTCCTCAAGCTGGCCGGCGAGGCGATCGGCCACCGGCCGCTCCTGACGCTGGGCGTGCTGCTTGTCGTCGTCGGGTTCCAGTTCTTCTCGCTCGGGCTCCTTTCGGAGCTGATCACGAGCCACCACGAGGAACGGATCGGCTCCGCTGACGAGCTGTACGTCGACGAGGTGCTGGAGCCGAAGACGAGCGCGCGGGTCTCCGGCTAGCGCCAGCCGGTGCGCGTCCTCTACTTCGGCACCTACGAGCGCCGGTACCCGCGGAACGCGCAGGTGATCTCCGCGCTTCGCGGCGCGGGTGTCGAGGTCGTCGAGCGCCACGAGCCGGTCTGGGAGGGACAGGAGGAGAAGTGGTCGCTGGGCCCCGGCGCGGCACTTCGTCTGGCTCGCGCGGAGGCACGGCTGCTCCGGAAGCGCGGCCCGACCGCCGACACCGTGATCGTCGGCTATCCGGGCCATTTCGACCTGCTCGCCGCACGGCGCGCGGCCCGCGGAAAGCCGCTCATCTTCAACCCGCTGGTCTCGCTGGCGGACTCGCTGGTCGACGACCGTGGGCGGTTCAAACCCGGCTCACTCCCGGCTCGGGTGCTCCGGCGCATCGACCGGAGCGCCTTTCGCCGGGCCGACCTCGTCGTCGCGGACACGGACGCTCATGCGGACTTCCTCGCCGAGGCGACGGGCGTGTCGCGCGACCGGTTCCGCGTGTGCCTCGTCGGCGCCGAGGAGCGGGTGTTCCGCCCGGGATGGAAGCCGGAGGAGCCGTTCACCGCGCTCTTCGTCGGAAAGCTGATCCCGCTTCACGGTCTCGAGACAATCCTCGAAGCGGCACGAAGGACGCCGGAGCTTCGCGTCCGGGTCGCCGGCAGCGGCCAGCTCGGCCACCTCCTGGCCGGCCGGCCGGCGAACGTCGAGTGGATTCCATGGATCGACTACGAGCGCCTTCCTGCGGAGCTCCACCGGGCGTCGTGCGCGCTCGGGATCTTCGGCATCTCGGCGAAGGCGCAGCGCGTGATCCCGAACAAGGCGTTTCAGGCGCTGGCTTGCGGCGTCCCGCTCATCACCGCGGACACGCCGGCAGCTCGCGAGCTGCTGGCGGACGGGGAGACGGCGCTCCTCGTCCCGCCGGGCGATCCCGACGCATTGGCCGAGGCACTGCATCGGCTCGCCGCCGAGCCTGAGACCGCGAGACGCATCGCAGACGCCGGCCAGGCCGTTTACCGTGAGCGGGCGAGCGAGGAGGTGCTGGGTCGGCGATGGCGCGCGATCGTCGAGGAAGCGTGAAGACGCACGAGTGGGGGACGGCGCCGGACTTCGTCGGGCCGCGCCACGACCTCCGCGAGAGGCTGCTGCTCGATCTCTTTCTCTCCGGCTCGCCCGGCCCGCGCGTTCTCGACGCCGGCGCCGGCCAGGGGACGATGACCGCGAAGCTCGCCGGCCTCGGTTTCGAGGTGACGAGCGTCGACGTCTCGGGCGCCGCGGTCGATCGCCTCCGCCACAGCGCCAACGGCGAGGTTCACCAGGCGAGCGTGGCCGATCTTCCGTTCGAGGACGCGACCTTCGACGGCGCGGTGCTCGGGGAGGTGCTGGAGCACGTCGAGGACGACCGCGGCGCGCTCTCCGAGATCGCTCGAGTGCTGCGGCCGGGAGGCGCCCTCGCCCTCTCTGTTCCCGGCAACCCGAGCCTTTACGGCCCCAGCGACGAGTGGGCGGGCCACGTCCGCCGCTACACCCGCGCGCAACTGCTGCGAGTCTGCGGCGAGACCGGCTTCGAGGTCAGGCGCTGCACTCCGTGGGGCTTCCCGGTCTCGCGCCTCTACCATCGCCACGTCTATGAGCCGTACCTCGAGCGGCGCGGACCGCACAGGCCCGGCGGCCGGCGCCAGCCGCTCCTCACCGCCCTCGGCGCCGTCCTCCAGCTCGACCGGCTCTTCGTCGGCGTCGAGCGGGGCTCGCTGGGCTACCTCCTTCTCGCGACGCGTCCGTAGCCCGCAAGCGGTGCTCTGGGCGGCGATGGCCGTCTTCGCGACGCTGTTCGGCGCACTGGCGGCGGCGGAGCACCGGGCGTTCGAGACCGGACGGTTCGACCTCGGGAACATGACCCAGGCAGTCTGGTCGACGGCGCACGGCCGGCCGCTCGACATCACGGAGCTCGGCGGTGATCAGATCCCGCGGCTCGGCGCGCACGTCGACCCGATCCTCGTCCTCTTCACGCCGCTCTGGGTGCTCTGGCCGAGCCCGACGATGCTGCTCGTCGTCCAGGCCGCGGTGGTCGCACTCGGTGCGCTCCCGATCTTCTGGCTCGGCCGCAAGCACCTTGGCTCAGACTGGCCGGCGGTGCTCTGCGGGCTCGCCTACCTCGCGTACCCCGCCGTTCAGTGGCTCGCACTGGACGAGTTCCACCCGGTGGCGCTCGCCTGCCCGCTGCTCGCGTTCGCGATCTGGTACCTCGACGAGGACCGGATCTGGGCCTTCGTGCCGATCGCCGTGCTCGCCGCGCTGACGAAGGAGGAGATCCCGCTGGTGCTCGCGGCGCTCGGGGTCTGGTACGCGCTCGCGAAGCGCCGACGAGCGGTGGGGGCGGCGATCGCGGCGCTCGGGCTCGCGACGAGCGCGCTCTGGCTCACGGTTGTCATGCCGCACTTTCGAGAGGGAGCCGACCCGGCCTTCTACGGACGGTACGACGCCGTCGGCGGCTCACCCGCGGGCATCGTCAAGACGGCGCTGACGGATCCCCTCGTGGTGCTCGAGGCGCTGACCGAGCGCCGGGACATCGCCTATGTCCTCGAGCTCGGGTTGCCGCTCGCGGCACTGTTCCTGCTTTCGCCGCTCGTGCTGATCGCCGCCGTCCCCGAGCTGCTCGCGAACGCGCTCTCGTACGTCTCGAACCAGACGTCAATCCGCTTCCATTACACGGCGCCGATCGCGCCGTTCCTCATCGCCGGCGCGATCTACGGCGCTGCGACGCTCAGACGGCCGGAGTGGGGCGCTCGCATCCTGCTCGGCGCCTCGGTGCTCGGCGCACTGCTCATCGGGCCCCTCCCCGCCGGCGAGCTGGTGCCCGATCGGCGAACGGATCACGACCGCGTCGCGGAACGGGCGATCGACCTCATCCCGCCCGAGGCTCCGGTCAGCAGCACGAACGGCCTCGGCGGCCACCTCTCGGAGCGCCAGCGGATCCACAGCTTCCCGGTCATCCGCGACGCCGAGTGGGTCGCTGTCGACCTGAAGCGCGCCTCCTACCTCGACAGACGCTCTGATCCCTCGACGGCCGCGGTGCCGCTCGCCGAGCTGCTCGCGAGCCCGGGGTGGTCGAAGGTCTTCGACGAGGACGGGATCATCGTCCTCAGGAGGACGGCGTAGAGCGCGACGAGGAGCAGGTCGCGAACCACGACAAGCCAGGCGATGGCCTCGAGGGCGAAGAGGTCGCGGTAGTGGAAGAACCAGAGCCGGCCCAACAGGAGCGCACCTGCGAGCAGGACCCCGGCGACCACGCCGGCGAACGGCACGACCGGCAGGAGCCAGACCACGTACTGCGGCGAGACGAAGCGCGAGAACGCGAGGAAGCCCGCGAGCGTCGCCGCCGCCGCGACGAGCAGCCGCTGCGACGTCGGGCGCCCGCGAGCAAACAGCACGGCGACGAGCGTGACGGCCGCCACCTGCGCGACCGAGCTCACGATCGCCAGCGCATCCGGTAGAGCGCCGTCGAGATCGCGCGAGAGCGCCTCGGTGGACCCGCGGACGACCTCGGCGTCGTAGAGGCCGAGCCGATGGGCCGCGAGCAGGATCGCCGCGCCGAGGCTCTCGATCTGGAGCGCACGCCCCGCCTGCGCGTCAATGCTGTCGACGAGCCCGTCCCACCCGATGACCGCAAACGGCCCGACGAGCAGCACGACGGCGACGGCGAACGCGACCAACGGACGGCTCATCGACCGTCCGCTCCGCCACAGCCACAGCAGATACAGCGGGACCAACGCGAGGGCAAAGAGCTTGGCCGCAGCGGCGACTCCGAGCAGCGCGAAGCCGAGCGCATCACGCCCCCAGACGAGCGCCGCGAGCGAAGCCACGACGAGAAACGCGGGAAAGAGGTCGTAGGTGTTGAGCAGCACCGGCCCGATCAGGAGCGGCGAAGCCGCCAGCGCGATCACCCACGCGTAGAGCTCGCGATCGCCGGTGCCGAGACGGGCGAGCAGCAAGCCGACCACGAACAGCGTCGCAAGCCCAATGGCCGCCATGAGCACCTTGAACGCCTGCAGGTACCAGCCGTCGGGGAGCAGCGCCGGCGGCGTGAACACCAAGAAGCCCCCGGGCGGGTACTCGACGAAGAAGTCGCGGTACGGCACTCGCCCGTCGAGCAGCGCCTGAGCGTAGTCGCCGTAGACGCCGACGTCGCGAAACCGTCGCTCCCGGAAGAGGCCGCCTGGCGGGACGGCGGCGGCGACGAGGAAGATCGGCGTCGCAAAGGCGAGCGCCCGGAGCGCGCGCCGAGCCTCGGACGGCCTAGTTGTCGCCGTCCTCCGGCGTCGCCTCCTCGTCCTCGTCCGAGGGAGGCGAGTAGTAGTAATCGTCGTCGTCGTCGTCGTCGTAATACGAGCCGGTCGCGTACTGGCCGTCGAAGGGCACCCACCTCGGGTCCGACCTCGGCTCGGGGAACTCGACTTCCGGCGTGTGCCCGATCGTGCTCCGCATGAAGAGGTTCCAGATGATCGTCGGGAAGGTTCCGCCGGCCACCTGGATCCCGTGGACGTTCTCCATCGGGACCTGTCCCTGCGGGTAGCCGACCCAGACGGTGGTGCTCAGGTTCGGCGTGTAGCCGCAGAACCAGGCGTCCGTGTGCTCGTCCGTCGTGCCGGTCTTGCCGGCGGCGGGACGGCTGAAGGAGACGCCCGCGTTCGTGCCGGTGCCGGCGTCGATGTTCTCCTCGAGGATCTTCGTCACCTCGTCGGCGACCCAATCGGCAACCGCGCGCGTGCGGCGTGGGACGCCCCAGCCCGCGTCCTTGTCCTCGGTCCCGTCCGGGAGAACGACCTTCCGGATCGCCATCGGTTCGGAGTAGACACCGCCCGCCGCGAGCGTCGCGTACGCGGAGGCCATGTCGAGCGGGGAGATCGCCGCGGAGCCGAGGCCCAGCGACGGCACGTACACGCCTTCCCTGGTCTTCAGGTTCGAGCGGACGCCGAGACGGTGAGCCATCGCAGCGACCTTCTCGGGACCGAGGTCGAGCGTGAGCTGGGCGTAGACCGTGTTGTCCGAGGAGAGCGTCGCCGTCGAGACCGGCACGGTGCCGAGGTAATCGTGGCTGTAGGTCGAGACCTCCCACGGCTCGCTCAGCGGATCCGGCTGGTACGTGAAGGGCCGGGAGGTGTACGTCGTCGAGTCGGGATCCACGCCCTCTGCGATCGCTGCGGTGAGGACGAACGTCTTGAACGTCGACCCGGCCTGGCGCCGTCCCTGCGAGGCGAGGTTGAACTGGTTGCCGCGCCGGCCTGGCGTGACCGCCGTCATGGCACGGATCGCGCCGTTCGCCGGGTTGATGGCGACGATCGCGGCTGCGGGGTCGTCCCGGTACGGAAGCGTCCGAAGAATCGCGTTCCGCGCCTGCTGCTGGAAGCGCCGGTCGACGGTCGTGTAGACACGCAGGCCTCCAGAGCGCACGGTGTTCGCGCCGTACTGGGCGATGAGCAGCGGGCGGACGTAGCTGAAGAAGTACGGCTCCCGTATGCGCGAGTAGAGCTTGCCGGGCCGCAGCCGCAGCTCCCGCTCGCCGACCGCCTGCTGGTACTGACGCTGGGTGATCTTGCCCTGGTCGAACATCGCGCGGAGCACCTGGTCGCGGCGGGCGAGCGCCGTGCGCGGGTTGTTGAACGGGTCGTAGACCGACGGCGCCTGCGTCAGTCCGGCGAGCAGCGCCCCCTCGCCCAGGCCGAGCTTCCACGCCGGCTTGGAAAAGTACGTCTGCGCGGCGGCGTGCACGCCGTACGCGCGGCTGCCGTAGAAGACGGTGTTCAGGTAGTTCTCGAGGATCCAGTCCTTCGAGCGGCGCCGGTTGAGCCTGACGGCGAGGCACGCCTCGATCGCCTTCCGCTCGAAGGTGACCTCGTTGCCGACATAGAGGTTGCGGACGAGCTGCTGCGTCAGCGTCGAGCCGCCCTCGACGACCTTTCCGGCCCTGACGTCGGCGGCCAGTGCCCGCGCGATGCCCTCGAGGTCGATGCCGCTGTGCTCGTAGAAGCGGCGGTCCTCGATCGCGATCGTCGCGAGCCGCATCCACTTGCTGATCCGATTCAGCTTGACGGGCTGGCGGTTCTTCTCGGCCGGGATCGAGCCGAGGAGCGAACCGTCCGCCGCGTAGACGAACGAGTTCTGGCCGATCTCGACCGGGCGGAGGCTGTCGAGGTCGCAGCGCGAGCCGATCGACGCCGCACCGGTGATCCCGGCCGCGGCGACGCCGGCCAGGAGGACGACGACGATCGCGACGAACACTCCGACCTTGCGGCGATGGCGAGCCTTCGCCCTGCGGCGCTGTCGCCTCGTCCGGCGCCGGTAGGTCTCCTCCTCGAACCGGCGGGGGTTCCGCGAGCGATTGCGGCGGTACGGGCTCACGCGTAGACGCCGGCTGCGCGCAGCCGCGACTGCGCACGCAGCCTCAGGTAGCTCTCGAGGCGCCGGGCCTCCGCCTCGTTCTCAGCCCACGACCGCAGCGTGACGATCGCTTCCGCGTCGAGCGCGGTCACGAGGAGTTCCGTCGGGTTCGTCTCTGCGCGGAGGAGGTCGACCACTTCCTGAAGATCCTTGTCGCGCGGCACCGGGACGTTGACCTCGGCCAGTGTCTCGCGGCTCGCGATCGTGGAGTTCTTGATCGTATCGGCAGCCAGGCGCTCGTTCGGTATGACGAGCCGCGTCTGGTCGTCCTGGCGAATCCGGGTGTAGACGAGCCCGATCTCCTCGACGACGCCTTCACCCTCGTTCACGGCGACCCGGTCACCGATCCGGATGGGCTGCGCGAGCCCGATCATCACGCCGGCGACGAAGTTCGAGAGCGTCCGCTGTGCCGCGAGGCCGATGACGAGGCCGATGATCGCCGACGAGGCGAGCAGGCCGCCGGCGATCGCCCGCACCTGCGGGATGACGAGCAGCGCCGTCAGGATCCCGACGAAGACGATCGCGCCCATGATGCTGCGGCGCAGGACCCGGTACCGGGTCACCGAGCCGGGGGCGAGCTCCCGCTTCGCCATCTGCATGTCGACGAGCTTCGCCACCGTCACCGTGACGGCGATGACGATCGCGACGGTGATCAGGCGGCCCCAGTCCACGTCGCTCACGTTCGACATGGAAGCACCCGCTCCCGCCCTCTGAGCGGGAGCGGCGCCGGCCAGGACGCTCAGAGCGGTTTCCGGCCTGCGAAACCCTCGTCGGGGCCGTGCCAGTACTCGATCGCGTCTTCCCCGAGGCGCCAGCAGAGCAGGATCTCCTCGCCGTCTCTCATTGAGGGGAAGTCCAGCAGCCCCTGATCGAGGTCCTTCACCTGGGCGCCGGCTGCCTGGATCCGCTCGATGCAGACCGCGAGTGTGGTCGCCTCTTGCTCGAGCGACTCCTCGACCTCCGCGAAGTCGGTCGGCGTCAGGTCGCCGCCGTTCGCGCCCGCACGCTCGGTGAGATCCGCACGCTGGGCCTGGGCCGCCAGGAACCGCCCGCGCGTCTCGACCATCTGCTCCACAACCGGTCGCAGCTCGTCGACTGCCCGGTTGGCCTCCTCGAGGGTGAAGTAGCGTGGCGCCATCCGCCGTATTCTCGACGTCTTCCTCTGGAGCCGGGCGGCGATCTGGGCGGCCGTGGTCTTTGCGTACCTGACCTTCGAGCCGAACGTCCATCCCGATGTCGCGCGCTGGGACCGGCCCGAGCTGACGCGGGACGTGGGGTTCCTCGTCGACGTCTGGGCTCGCTGGGACAGCGTCTGGTTCCTCCGGATCGCCCACGACGGCTACGGGGCGACCGAGGAAGCAGCGGCAGCCTTCTACCCGCTCTACCCGCTGCTCGTCGGCATCCTCGGCCGAGTTCTCTTCGGCCATTACGTCCTGGCGGGCGTGCTCATCTCGCTCGCCGCCTGTCTTGGCGCCTTCACGCTCCTCTACCGCCTCGCGCTGCCTCGGCTCGGTGACGACGGCGCTCGTCGGACGGTGCTCTACCTCGCGATCTTTCCGTTCGCGCTCTTCCTCGGCGCCGTCTACAGCGAATCGGTCTTCCTCCTCGCAGCCGTCGCGAGCTTCTTCTTCGCGGAGCGGCGACAGTTCCTCGGCGCCGGCATCGCCGCCGGCCTGGCGTGGCTCACGAGGCCGCTCGGGATCGCGCTCTTGCCCGCGCTGGCCGTTCTCGCCTGGAGGGAGCCGCGAAGGGGCCCGGCGCTGCTCCGGCTCGCCACGGCGCCGCTCCTCTTCGTCCTCTACCCGCTGTACCTCTGGTGGAAGACCGACGACCCACTTGCGTTCGTCCACGCCGAGGACACGTGGAGCCGCGACGTCTCCTGGGCAGGTCCGCTCGGCGGCGTCTGGGACGGGCTGCGCGCCGGCTGGGCTGGCGTCCGGCAGCTGGCGTCCGGCTCCGATGCGACCCGCTATTGGAGCGCCGTGCAGGACTCGGATCCCGACCGGGTCGCGATGATCAACCTCGCGCAGCTGGCGTTTCTCGTGCTCTTCGCCTTCCTGACCGTGGTCGCCTGGCGGCACTTCGGCGCGGCGTACGGGCTCTTCGGCGCGCTGAGCCTCGCGATCCCGCTCAGCGTCCCGTCCGAGCGGTGGCCGCTCCTGTCGATCCAGCGCTTCGGCCTGGTCGTCTTTCCCTTCTTCATGGCACTCGCCGTGCTCGGTACCCGCCCCCGGATCCACACCGGGGTGGTAGTTCTCAGTGCCGTGTTGCTCGGAGTCGTCTCGGCCCAGTGGGCCCTCTGGCAGTGGGTGGCGTGACCGAGCCCGAGCTCGAACGGATGCCCGAGCCCGCACTCGGCCGCAAGCTGGCGGCCTGGTGGATCCTCGTCGGGGCGCTGATCCTGATCGGGTTCCTCTCCGCGGCGGCCGCCGACGAGGACACGAACCGCCAGGACGCCGTCTACCAGTACAGCTTCGGCATCGGCGGGATCTTGATCTACGCCCTGCTGATCGGGATCGTCCTGTTGATCGCGCGCGGGCTCGACCTCCGGGAGACATTCGCCCTGAGGCGGCCGACTTCGTGGGCGCGGGCCGGCGGGTTGACCCTGGGTCTCCTCGTTGCCGTCTTCATCGTCGGCGCGATCCTCGAGGCGATCTTCCACGCCGGCGAGGAGCAGGGCCTCGATCCGGCGGGCTGGCAGCCGGATCGCGTCGGCGCGCTACTCGTGAGCTTCCTCGCGATCGCCGTCATGGCGCCGCTCGCCGAGGAGCTCACCTTCCGCGGCCTCGGCTACTTCCTTCTCAGCCAGTTCGGCCACTGGGCGGCAATCGTCGTCACCGGCCTCACCTTCGCCCTGGCGCACGGGCTGATCGTCGGGATCCCGGTGTTCTTCGTGATCGGCGCCGGGCTCGCGTACCTCCGCTACCGAACCGAGAGCCTCTACCCGCCGATCCTCGTCCACATGGCCTTCAACGGCCTGCAGCTCGTGATCGGGGTCTTCGGCTAGTCGTAGATCCCGAGACCGGTCGCCGGGTCGAAGAAGTGCAGACGGTCGGGGGCGACGCGCAGTCGTGCCCGGTCGCCCTGCCGGAAGCTCGCACCACGATCGAGCCGTGCGACGAACACGGTGCCGTGCTCCTCGCGGACATCCACGGTGTCGGCGCCGACGGCCGCCTTGATGTCCTCGCCGTGAACGGGAGGGCCTCCGACGGCGAAGTGGACGAAGACCTCCGAGCCCATGTCCTCCCTGATGTCCACGGCTGCCGAGATGTCGCCGTCGGCCTCCCCGGTCGCATGGGAGAAGTCCTCCGGGCGGATCCCCAGGATCAACCGTTTGCCCTCGAACCGACGAAGCGCAGGGCGCGTATCCAGCAGTTCGTCGACCACGACCAGCCGATGGTCCCCGAATTTCGCCTCGAGCCGGCCGTTCTCGCGCGTGAGGTCGGCCCCGACGAGGTTCATCGCGGGTGAGCCGATGAACTCGGCGACGAAGAGGTTGACCGGCTCGTCGTAGAGCTTCTGCGGCACGTCGTACTGCTGAAGCACGCCGTCCCGCAGGACCGCGACACGCTCGCCGAGCGTCAGCGCCTCGGTCTGGTCGTGCGTCACGTAGATGGTCGTGACGGCGAGGTCGCGCTGGATCCTCGCGATCTCCGCTCGCATCTCCACTCGGAGCTTGGCGTCGAGGTTCGAAAGCGGCTCGTCCATCAGGAACGCCTGCGGCTCACGGACGATCGCGCGCCCCATCGCCACGCGCTGGCGCTGCCCGCCGGAAAGCGTACGAGGCCGTTTTCCGAGCACCTCGGCGAGCCCGAGCACCTCTGCGGCGCGCTTGACCCGGCGGTCGATCTCGGCCTTGTTGAGCTTCCGCAGCTTCAGCCCGAAGGCCATGTTCTTGTAGGCCGACATGTGCGGATACAGCGCGTAGTTCTGAAACACCATCGCGATGTCGCGGTTCTTCGGCGGGAGGTCGTTCACGACCCGGCCGCCGATCCGGACCGAGCCCGCGGAGACCTGCTCGAGCCCCGCGACCATCCGTAACGCCGTCGTTTTCCCGCACCCCGACGGACCGACGAGCACGGTGAACTCGCCGTCGGCGACTTTCAGGTCGAGTTCGTTCACGGCCTTCGTGCCGTCGGGATAGACCTTCGTCAGCTGCTCGAGCTCGATCTCAGCTATCGGCGATCACCACCGTGCGAACAGCTGGGAAAGATACTCCCGTCACGACGTTCCATCACCCTTTACGATCCAGACGACGTGGCAACGGTCGCGGCCGGCTCACACGGCCGGCGCTGGCACGACGTTTTCGAGGAGCGTCGCTTCCTCAGCCCGCTCCTGATCGCTCCTGCGGTCCTCTTCATCGTCCTCCTCGTCGGCGCGCCGCTCGTCCTCGCGGTCTATCTCAGCCTCACCGACGCGACCGCCGGATCACTCACCGGCGAGTTCGTCGGGTTCCAGAACTACACCGACGCCTGGCACAGCGAGAACTTCCGCCGGGCGCTGCGGAACACGATCATCTTCACGCTGGTATCGCAGGCGGTCGTGCTCGTCGGCGCGGGTGTCCTCGCGCACGCGCTCGTCCGCGACTTTCGGGGCAAGTGGTTCCTCCGCTTCCTCGTGATCCTCCCGTGGGCCACGCCGGTGGCGTTGAGCACGGTCGCCTTCCTCTGGCTCTTCCACCCGCTCTACAGCGTCGTGAACTGGACGCTGACCCATGACGTCATCCCCGGGAGTCCGGCGTTCTTCCCCTACAAGGCGATGAACTGGGCCTTTGCGCGTGAGTTCTGGCCAGAGTGGATCCAGATCTCGCCGATCGAGCCGATCGACCCGCCGCAGTGGCTCGGGGAGCCGAACCTCGCGATGGCGGCGATCATCTTCGCGCACGCCTGGCGGATCCTCCCGTTCGCCACCGTCATCTTCATCGCCGGGCTCGCCTCGATGCCTCCGGAGATCGAGGACGCGGCGAGAGTGGACGGCGCCACCGGGCTGAAGAAGTTCTGGTACGTCACCCTCCCGCTGCAGCTGCCGATCGCCCTTGTGGCCCTGCTCTTCGGGATCGTCTTCACGGCGACCGACATGACGGTCGTCTACATCCTCACCCACGGCGGGCCGTTCAACAGCACGCACGTGCTGACCACCTGGGCGTTCGACACGGGGATCAACAGCGCCGCGCTCGGGCAGGGCGCCGCCATCTCGCTGTACCTGCTGCCGGCGCTCGCACTCGTGGCGATCCTGATGTTGAGCTTCGCACGCCGAGTGGAGGTGACGTAGTGGCGACGCGCCGCGAGACCCTCACGAGCTGGCTGATCATCACGCCGTTCGCGATCGTGCTCGCCTTCCCGTTCTACTGGATGCTCATGACCGCGTTGCGCGCGGACAACGACCTGTACGACATCGAGCAGGTCCCGTTCAAGTTCAACGCGGACTCCCCGACGCTCAACAACTTTCGGTTCCTCTTCGAGCAGACGGACTATCGCCAGTGGCTCGAGAACACGGCCCTCATCGGCGGCGCCGTCGTGCTGATCACGTTGGCGCTGGCGCTTCCGGCGGGCTATGCGCTCGCTCGCCTCTCCGGCGGCTGGGGGCAGACGCTGGGAGTCGCCATCTTCCTGACCTACCTCGTGCCGCCGACGCTGCTGTTCCTGCCGCTTTCGCGGGTCGTCTCCGAGCTGAACCTCCACGACCGGTTGTGGTCGCTGATCCTCGTGTACCCGTCGTTCACCGTGCCGTTCTCGATCTGGCTCCTGATGGGCTTCTTCAAGACGATCCCGCCGGAGCTGGAGGACGCGGCGCTCGTGGACGGCGCCTCACGGCTCACGACGCTCGTGCGGGTGGTCTTCCCACTCTCGATCCCCGGGATCCTCACCGTGGTCATCTTCACCTTCTCGCTCGTGGTGAACGAGTTCGTCTACGCGATCACGTTCATCTCCGTCACCGAGCAGAAGACGATCTCGGCCGGCGTACCGACCGAGCTGATCCGCGGCGACGTCTTCTACTGGGGCGCCCTGATGGCGGCGACGCTCATCCCGGCGATCCCGCTGGCACTGCTCTACAACGTCTTTCTCAACCGCTTCATCGCCGGGTTCACGGGGGGCGCTTTCCGTTGAGCCGGAGAAAGGAGGCAAATCGAGCAGAAGCCTAGGACGCACTCCGAAGAGAACCGCGAAGGAGAGGTGATCTCAGTGAAGGACCGGCGGGAGCGAGTCGACATCACGCGGGTGGACGACGAGCTCACGAGACGCGAGCTTCTGCGGCGAGCCGCGCTCGGGACCATCGTCCTCGTCTACGGGTCGACCGGGGCGAAGACAGCGGTTGCCGGCGTGCCGAAGTATCGGCACAAGGAGCTGGCCGGGACGCTTCGCATCATCCAGTGGAGCCACTTCGTGCCGGCGTACGACAAGTGGTTCGACGACGTCTACGTCAAGCGCTGGGGCCAGGCGAACGACACCGAGGTCCGCGTCGACCACGTGAACCTGGCCGAGCTGCCATCCAGGGCGGCGTCGGAGGTCGCGGCTCAGAGAGGCCACGACCTGTTCCAGTTCCTCTCGCCGCCGGCGGCGTACGAGGATCGCGTGATCGCGCTGAACGACGTCGTGCAGCAGGTCGAGCGGAAGGTCGGGAAGATCGGCCGCGTCGGCCGCAAGAGCACCTACAACCCGCGGACGAAGAAGTACTTCGGCTTCGCGGACAACTACGTCCCCGACCCTGTGCACTACCGCGCAGACCTGTGGGGAGAGGTCGGGCTGAGGCCGACCTCGTGGGACAACGTCCTCCGGGCAGCCCCCCGGCTGAAGTCGATGGGCAACCCCGTCGGGATCGGCATGTCCAACGAGCTCGACTCGAACATGGCCCTGATCGCACTGCTGCAGTGCTTCGGGGCCTACATCCAGAACGCCGACGCGAGGATCACGATCAAGAGCAAGGGCACCCGCGATGCGCTCAACTTCATGCGCGACCTCTACCGCCGGGGCATGACGAGCGAGGTCTTCGCATGGACGGCCGCGTCGAACAACGACGCATTTCTGGCCGGCAGGCTCTCGCTGGCGTTGAACGCCATCTCGATCGCTCGCAGCGCCGAGCAGCGAAACCTGCGTTTCAACCGCGACATCCGGATCCTCCCGATCCCGGACGGGCCGGGCCCGCGGATGGGGCTCGAGCACGTGATGGGCGTCTACGTGATCTGGAGGTTCGCGCAGAACAAACGGGCTGCGAAGAAGTTCCTCGTGGACATCGGCACGCAGTACACGGGGCACTTCCTCAACAGCTACTTCTACAACTTCCCCGCATTCCCCGGCTCGGTGAAGAACATCCCGGCGCGGCTACGCCGAAACACGACCTATCCGAACGAGGTTCCCGGCCGGTACCCGATCCTCGATCGGATCTCGAAGAACTGGACGACGAACGTCGGTCATCCCGGCTACTCCAACGCCGCGATCGACGAGGTCTTCAACAAGTTCATCATCCCGCAGATGTTCGCCCGAGTTGCACGCGGCGACATGACCGCGGACGAGGCGATGCGCGCAGCGCATCGAGAGATGACCCCGATCTTCAGGAAGTGGCGGTCGCGCAAGAAGATCTAGCGACCCGCAGGAGACCGAGGAGCACAGGGCCGCCGAAAGGCGGCTCTGTCTTAGTTGTCGTCTTCGCCGACGGCGAACTGGTCGGGGGAGACGTCGTCGAGGAACTTCTTGAACTCGTCGACGATCTCTTCCTCGTTGACCTCTTCGCCTTCGAACTCGATCGCCGACTCCTCGATCACACGCTCGGCGGCGAAGATCGGCGCCTCGGACCGAACCGCGATCGCGATCGCGTCGGACGGGCGGGAGTCGATCTCGATCTCCGAGCCGTTCTGCTGCACCGTGATGCTCGCGTAGAAGGTGTTCTCGCGGAGCTCGGTCACCGTTATCCGGATCACCTCGGCGTCGAGCTGCTCGAGCATGTCGGCGAGGAGGTCGTGGGTCATCGGACGCGGCGTCGAGGCGCCCTGAAGCTTCATCAGGATTGCGGCCGCCTCGGGATGGCCGATCCAGATCGGCAGGAACTTGTTCCCGTCGGCGGTCTTCAGCAACACGATCGGCTGCTTGCCGACCAAGTCGAAGCTCACGCCGTAGATGACCATCTCGTGCATGCGCGACCCGTTCTGATGTTAGCGGCGGGCTCCTTCGTCAAACCCCGTTCGAGGGGTCGCGGAACGTGCGCTACCATCGCCCTCTCGCGGGCGATTAGCTCAGTCGGTTAGAGCGCCGCTCTGATAAGGCGGAGGTCCGTGGTTCGAATCCACGATCGCCCATCGCGAAGCGATCGTCTGCGATGCAATTCATCGCAGACACGGGGAAGGGGTCTGGGGAAACCGGGAGGTTGCCCCAGCTCCAAGCAGAAGCAGCGGATAGCCGCAGCGGCCGATGCCGGCGAAGCCGACCTCGGCGCCGTCGCTAATGGAGTTGCGTGGTTTCGCGGAGGTAATCGGCGACGGCCATCAGGAACGCCGTGTCACCCGCCAGCTCCGCGACGTTGCCCTTGGTCTGCTCGTCGATCTCGTCGTCCTTTGCGAGCTCGTGCAGGAACGGCTCGAGCCGCCCGGACTGCGACAGAGCGGCCATCCGGAGGAAGAGCGCCCTGGCGTCCTCGTCCTGCGAGATCGCTTCGAGCCACTCGATGTCCTGTTGGAACAGTCCGAGCATCTCCAGGCACAACGCCCGGGATGCCCCATGGGTTACGGGGTGGCTGCTTCGAGCGCCTCGACCAGCTCGGCAAGCTCTACCTCGTCCGCGAAGGCGATCTCGAGGCGGCCGCTCCGGATCCGGGCCGAGCGGCCGGTGATCCGCTCCACCGCCGTGCGCGCGCGGTCTGCGAGCACCGGATCGACAGGCGTCTTCGCCGACCTCCGCGGCTTCCGGCGGGCGCCGGCCCAGCGCGCGGCCCGCTCGGCCTCCCGAACGGAGAGTCCGCGCCTGACGATCTCTCGGGCGAGGCGACGCCGGTCCTCGTAGTCGGGGACGGCGAGCACGGCGCGGGCGTGGCCTTCGGTCAGCTCGTTGCGCTCGAGCATCGCGAGCACGTCCTCCGGCAGGTCGAGCAGCCGCATCCGGTTGGAGACGGAGGGCTTGGAGCGTCCGACTTGCTCGGCGATCTCGCCAAGGCCGAGCTCGAACTCGTCGATCAGCAACGCGTACGCCCGTGCCTCCTCGACGGGGGTGAGCTGCTCGCGCGCGACGTTCTCCACGAGACCGAGCAGCAGCGCCTCGCGGTCGCCACTCTCCCGTACGACTGCCGGGATCGTGTCCAGGCCCGCCTCCCGTGCCGCGCGCCACCGGCGCTCGCCGGCGATGAGCTCGTAGCCGCCCTCTCGGCGCGAGCGGACCACGACCGGCTGGACGACGCCCTGCGCGCGAATCGACTCCGCCAGGCCTGCCGTCGTCTCGTGGTCGAACCTCCGTCGCGGCTGCCGCGGGTTCGGATGGACGAGCTCGACCGGCAGGTTTGCGAGCTCGGCGGCCGGATGGCCGCCCATCAGGACCTCCAGCCCACGGCCGAGGCCTCTGCGTGGGTTAGCTGCGCTCGACAAGCTCCATCGCCGCCTTCCAGTAGGCGTCCGCGCCGGCCGACGCGCGGTCGTAGGCAATCACCGGCAGGCCATGGCTCGGCGCTTCGGCGATTCGCACGGATCTCGGCACGCGCGTTCTGAACAGCAGCGGCCCGAAGTGGCGCTCGAGCTCCGAGCCCACGTCGGCCGCGAGATTCGTGCGCCCGTCGACCATCGTGAGGAGCAGCCCGGCGATCGTGAGCCGCGGGTTCAGGCGCGCGCGGACGGCCTCGATCGAGCCGAGGATCTGCGCGACGCCCTCCAGCGCGTAGTACTCGGCCTGCACGGGGACGAGCACGCGGTCTGCGGCCGCGAGTGCGTTGACCGTGAGCGGGCCGAGCGACGGCGGGCAGTCGAGGAAGACGAACCGGTACTCCTCGGTGGCGCCTCGCAGCGACTCGGCCAGGTAGCGCTCGCCGTTCCCGCGATGCACGAGCTCGGCGGCTGCGCCTGCGAGATCGGTTCGAGCCGGAATCAGCTCGAGGTTCGCGAACCTCGTTCTCCCGGCCAACTCGTCGACGGAGGCGCCGTCCAGCAGGTCGAGACTCGAGTGGCCGTTGGCCCGCTCACCGAGTCCTGAAGTGGCGTTCGCCTGAGGATCGAGATCGATCAGCAGCGTCCGCTCGCCCGCCTCGGCGAGGCAGGCGGCGAGGTTCACCGCGGTCGTCGTCTTCCCCACGCCGCCCTTCTGATTTGCAAGCGCATAGATGGCCACCGCAGTGGCCAACGCTACTCAGGCCAACGGACGTTTCCTGGCCATGCCCGGCCGGCGCGGGAAGCCCTCCGGCGTGGGGGCGACCTTCGGGATGACCACGAGGCCACCTCGGTCTTCCGGCGTTCCGCCGCCCACCTGCTCGGAGACCTTTGCGACCGCATCGAGATCAGCCGTCGGACCGACCCACAACACGGCGGCGCCACCCTGGCGCACGAGCGGCAGCAGCCACTCGACCGCGACGGCCGGCGGCGCGAGCGCCTTCGCCAGCGCGACGCCGTAGCCATCCGTCTCCTGCTCCTCCGCCCGACCCCAGACGACGCGCAGGTTCGGAAGCTCGGCCGTCCAGCGCTGCAGGAAATCGACCTTGCGACGCTCGGCCTCGAGGAGGGTTACCTCACGCTCGGGCAGCGCCGCGGCCAGCGGGATACCCGGCGCGCCGCCGCCGGAGCCCACGTCGACGATCGGCCCGCCCCACTCGCGCACCACGTCGGCTCCGCGCAGGCTGTCCTCGAGCAGCACCCGCCGCGCTTCGGCGGGATCGTTGAGGGCGGTCAGGCCAGGGGTCTCGACGACCGCCTGGATCCAGTCCTCAAGAACTGGGAAGGACGACGACGAAGCGATTCGGCTCGGTCCCCTCGCTCGTCGTCTCGACACCGTGGGTGTCCTTGAGCTCGAGGTGGACGATTTTTCGCTCGACCGCGGTCATCGGCTCGAGCTCCACGCGATCGCCGCGCCGCAGTGCCTCGTCCGCGGCCCGGCGTGCCATCGCGCTGAGCGACGCCTCCCGCCGCGCTCGGTAGCCCGCCGCGTCGACAACGGCCGGCGTCCCGGGCAGCCGCCGCGCGAGGATCGCGTTGACGAGGTACTGGACGGCGTCGATGGTCTGGCCGTGCCTGCCGATGAGCAGCCCGAGATCACGGCCGGAGCAGGTCGCGACGACCACCTCGTCGCTCTCCGAAATGTCGATGCGGCATTGGATGCCCATGCCGGCGGTGATGTGCGTCACCAGGTCGCGGACGAGCGACGCGACCTCGCTCTCGTCGAGGTCCTCTTCGGACACCTCGGGAGCCGGCAGCCCGTCCGTGTCGACGGTGGCGACGACGCGGGCCGGCGAGTAGCCGACGCCGAGCAGGCCCCGCTCGCCCTCGGCGACGACCTGGAACCGCACTGCCGCCTTGTCAAGTCCGGGGCTCAGCCGTTCGAGCTCACGAAGCGCCGCCCACTTCGCCTCGCCGACGGTCTCGCCCGTCGCCTCGACGCTGAGCTCCTCGGTCACCGGCGAGCGCCCCTCTTCTTCTTGCGCTTGACCTTCCGTGGCGGGCCGGGCGCCTTCTCGGGCTGGCCGCCGTCGGTTACCTCGGCCGGCTCAGCCTCCTGCACCTGCTCGGCCTTCGGCGGCGTGCGCGAGGAGCGCTTCGGCGGCGGTGCCTGCGTCTGCTGGCGCAGCCCCCGCGTGACGATCCCCTGGCCCACCGTCCAGAGGTTCGTGGTCATCCAGTAGATGAGGAGACCCACCGGGAAGGTCGTCCCGCCGGGCGGATCGAGGATGAAGATCGCGAAGATGAACGGGAGGACCAGGAAGATGATCCGCTGGCCGCGGCTCTGCGTCGGCATGAACCACGTGGACGCCACCTGGCTGGCCACGTACACGGCGAGGAGCACGTAGCCCGACCAGTCGGCTGTGATGTTCGCCGTGATGTCCGGTACGAACCCGAGCCAGCCGAGATCGGATTGCGGGTAGAGCGGATAGATCTCCTCGTCGAAGTCGCGCAGGACGAAGTAGAGGGCGAAGAAGATCGGGATCTGCGGGATGATCGGAAGGCACGAGGAGGCCGGGTTGATCTGGTTCTCCCGGTAGAACTTCATCAGCTCTTCGTTCTGCTTCCTGCGGTCGTTCTTGTAGCGCTTCTGGATCGCCTTCATCTCGGGCAGGTGCTGCTGCATCCGTTGCATCGAGTGGATCTGCCGGACGGTGAGCGGCACGAGCAGCATCCGGACGACGATCGTCAGCGCCACGATCGACCAGGCCCAGGTGAGACCGAAGGCGGTGTGCAGCTCCTCGAGCGCCCACGTGAGGACGTCCTCGATCGGGGAGAGGATGCTGAGGAACCCGATCACCGGAAGAGCCTCTGGTCCTCCGCCCGGTCGACGCCGCCGTGGCTCCAGGGGTTGCAGCGCAGGAGCCGCCAGCCCGCGAGCACCGTGCCGCGGACGAGCCCGTGCTGCCGGAGCGCGTCGAGGGCGTACTGCGAGCAGGACGGGTGGTACTTGCAGGTCGCCGGGAAGAAGGCTCCGAACGTGTACCGGTAGGCATAGACGCCCGCGATCCCGACGTACTTCACGCGCGCGCCTTTCCGAGGACCTCTTCGAGGCGCTCGCGCACCCAGTCGGCACCGCGGCTCTCCTCGGCCTCCGCCAGCGGCGCGCGGACGAGCAGCACGTAGTCGGTGCCGGCCGGGACCTTGTCGATCAGCTCGCGCCAGCTTTCGCGCAGCCGCCGCTTGATCCGGTTGCGAGTCACTGCCGTACCGATCTTCTTCGGGACTGCGATCCCGAGGCGGACGTCGCGGTCCTCGTCGTCCTCGCGGTCGAAGTGGTAGAGGACCAGATAGCGCGTCGAGACGGACCGGCCGTGCCGGTACACGGCATCGAAGTCGCGCGAGCGGGAAAGGCGGTTGCGGCGTTGCACGGCGGCGGGGCTTCGCCCGCTACGCGGAGAGGCGCTTCCGGCCGCGCGCGCGGCGGCGCTTGAGGATGGCGCGGCCGGCCTTCGAGGCCATCCGCTGCCGGAAGCCGTGGCGCCGCTTCCGTCTCCGCACGTTGGGCTGATAGGTCCGTTTCACGATTCGAGATGAGAGAGCGGGAAGGCGCTCCTTCGGGAGCGCCGGGGCAGTATAGAGAGACAGTTCTGTGTGAGTTTTTCCACAGTCAGTTCGGGCAACACGGAGCGTGAAAACGCCCTGCGAGTCACGTGTTTTCCCCAATGAATACACGCCGACTCGCGCCGCTTTCCACACCTGTGGAGCGACCTGGGGAAGGCCATGAAATCCCTGCAAATCGGCCGCTTTTTGGGCCGCGGGACCTGTCGCTTGAGCCCTTTGAACCGGCTCGCAGACGCTGCTATGCTCGCGCCTTCCGGCAGCGCGAGGGAGGAACGACCAGTCAGCGTGGAGCACCCGCAGTTGCTCACTGCAGAAGATCTGTGGACCGAGGTTTCAGAGCGGCTGCGAGCGGCGCTCAACGACAAGACCTACGGAACGTGGTTCTCGGAAGCCGAGGGCCTCGAGCTCTCCGACGAGTCCTTCGTCCTCGCCGTCCCGAATGACTTCACGCGCGAGTGGATCGAGAGCCACTTCCTCGGCCTGATCGACGCCGCCGTCCGTGACGCGACCGGCGACCAGCGCCGCGTCGATCTCTCGGTTCGACCGCCGGAAGTCGACGGAGACCGGCAGGCCGAGCAGCTCGAGGTCACGGAGCCTTCTCGCATCGAGGGCCTGAACGAGAAGTACAACTTCGACTCGTTCGTCATCGGCTCGTCGAACCGCTTCGCCCACGCGGCCGCGCTCGCCGTCGCGGAGGCGCCGGCGCAGGCGTACAACCCGCTCTTCATCTACGGGAGCACCGGACTCGGCAAGACGCACCTCCTGCAGGCCATCGGCCACTACATCGGCGAGCACTCGCGCGACCTCTCGGTCTGTTACGTCACAAGCGAGCGGTTCATGAACGACTTCATCAACTCGCTGCGCGACAAGCGGATCGAGGGGTTCAAGCAGCGCTACCGCACCTTCGGCGTGCTCCTGATCGACGACATTCAGTTCCTGGAGCACAAGGAGCGGATCCAGGAAGAGTTCTTCCACACGTTCAACACGCTCTACGAAGCCGGCAAGCAGATCGTCATCTCCTCCGACCGGCCGCCGCGCCAGATCGCGACGCTCGAGCAGCGGCTGCGTTCCCGCTTCGAGTGGGGCCTCATGACCGACATCCAGCCGCCCGACCTCGAGACGCGGATCGCGATTCTCCAGAAGAAGGCGCGGACGGATGGGATCCAGGTCGCGGACCCGCAGCTCCTGACCTTCATCGCAGGACGAGTCTCGACAAACATTCGCGAGCTCGAGGGTGCGCTCACGCGCGTCGTTGCCTTCTCGTCCCTCACCGGTCGCCCGATGACCGTCGACCTCGCCCAGGACGTGCTCCGCGACGTCTTCCCGCAAGGTGAAGCCGCTCAGGTCTCGATCGAGCGGATCCAGGACGAGGTCTCCGAGCGCTTCGGGCTCAGCAAGGAGGAGCTCATTGGCGACCGCCGCTCCCAGAACATCGTCTATCCGCGCCAGGTCGCGATGTACCTCTCCCGGGAGCTGACCGACTCGTCGCTTCCACGCATCGGCCGGCACTTTGGCGGGCGCGACCACACGACCGTCATCCACGCGACATCCAAGATCGCGCGGCTGATCCGCGAGGACCGCTCTGTGTACAACCTCGTGCAAGAGTTGACCGCGCGCATCAAGCAGGCCGGGTAGAACTGTGGACGCAGTGACGGCGCCTCCCGCCACCTGTTCAAACCGGGCACTTGCCCCCAGCACGCGTCCCCAGCCGAAACCCGCTCGCCAAGCCGGATCCCGCCGTCTTCCCCGGGACCCACAATGCCTACAACTACTACAACCTTTTTCTTTTTAAATGCTTGAAGCAGACACTGTGGTTACCGGCACGTCGCTGAAGATCTCCGTTCCGCGCGAGGAGCTCACACGCCACCTGGGTGTGGTTTCGCGTGCTGCGTCGACGCGGACGACGGTGCAGGTGCTCGCCGGTGTGCTCCTGCGCGCTTCCGCGGGTCGCGTGGAGCTCGCCGCGACGGACATGGAGATCTCGTTGCGGTCCTCGCTCGAGGCGGAGGTGGAGTCCGAGGGCGCGGTCGTTGTCCCGAGCAAGCTGCTCGCAGACCTCGTGCGGCTGCTACCTGCGGACGACGTGTCGATTGAGCACCGCTCCGGTGAGGGCGTCGTGGAGATCGTGAGCGGCGCCGCGACCTACCGCTTGCATACCTACAACGCGGAGGACTTTCCGCGGCTACCGGAGACGTCCGGGGTCGAGCTGATGTCGGTCGACGCGGACGCTGTTCTCGAGACCGCCGGCCGGGTCAGCCGTGCGGCGTCGAGAGACGAGTCGCGACCGGTGCTCACGGGGATCCTCGTTCGCTTCGAGGGCGAGAAGCTCGTCATGGCCGCAACGGACTCGTACCGGCTTGCTGTGAAGGAGACGGCGATGGGGTCCGGCGGGCCGGAGCTCGACGCGATCGTGCCGGCGCGTGCGCTCGGCGAGCTGACGCGCATCGCTCAGGGAGCTGGCGGGCTGGAGATCGGCGTGCTCGAGAACCAGGTGATCTTCACGACGGACGGGGTGCTGCTCACGACCCGCCGGATCGAGGGGCAGTTCCCGAACTACCGACAGCTTCTACCGGAGTCGTTCGAGCACGAGTTGGCGCTCCCGCGGGAGGAGCTCCTGGACGTCGTCCGACGCGTGTCGGTGATGGCGCAGCGGAACGCGCCGATCCGCCTGCGTTTCGCGGAAGGGGAGCTCACGGTCTCAGCTCAGACGCAGGACGTGGGCGAGGCGCGCGAGTCGATGCCGGCCCCGTACGCAGGCGAACCGCTCGAGATCGGCTTCAACCCGGACTTCTTCCGTGACGGAATCGAGTCCGTCGAGGGCGACGACGCGCGGCTGAAGCTGATCAGTTCGCTTCGCCCGGCCGTCGTCCAGGGCGAGGGCGACGACTTCTCGTACCTGATCATGCCGATCCGCCTCGCCGGCTGATCGTCGAGACGCTTTCCCTCCGCGACTACCGCTCGTACCCGCGACTCGAGTTGTCGCTGCGTCCCGGGCTCGTGCTCGCCGTGGGCCCGAACGGGGCCGGGAAGACGAACCTGCTCGAGAGCCTTCATCTGGCCACCCAGGGCTTTTCGCCGCGGACGCGATCCGACGGGCAGCTGATCCGCTTCGGTGAGCAGGGCGCTCGTGTCGCAGTCGCCGGTGAGCACGGTGGGACGCCGGTGGACGTCGAAGTGACGCTCCGCGCCGGCGAGGCCAAGCGGGCGAAGCTGAACGGGGCGGCGTTGAAGGCCGCCGAGGAGTTGAGGACGCGTCTGCCCACGCTCGTGTTCACGCCGGACCGGCTCTCGATCGTCAAGGCCGGCCCGGCGGTGCGTCGGGCCTATTTCGACCGTGCGCTCGGGCGGCTCTTTCCGAGCCGCGCCTCGGCGACGACGGACTACGCCGCCGCTTTGGCGCAGCGAAACGGTGCGTTGAGGCGCGTCGCAGCCGGGTTCTCGCCGCGCGAGGCCCTCGATCCCTGGACGCAGCAGGTGGCCGACCTCGGTCGCGTACTTGTCGGAGCACGCAGGGAGCTTGTGGCGCTTCTCTCGCCCTCGTTCGGCTCCTGCGCCGCCGAGTTCAGGCTCGAGGGTGCGACGCTTCGGTACGAAGGCGAGCCGGTGTCGGCCGACGAGCTCGACGCCCGGCTCGAGCAGGACCTCGCGCGCGGTTTCACGGGCGCCGGGCCGCATCTCCACGACGTGGCGATCCTCGCCGGCGACCGTGATCTGCGCAGCTTCGGCTCGCAGGGTGAGCAGCGCCTCGCCGTGCTCTCGCTGCTGCTCACGGAGGCGGATCTGCTCGCCGAACGCGGGCCCTCGCCGCCGCTCCTGCTGCTCGACGACGTCCTTTCGGAGCTCGATCCCGAGCGGCGCGAGATCCTCGCCACGCGGCTTCGCCGCCCGGGCGGTCAGGCCCTGCTGACGGCGACTTCACACGCGGCGCTCCCGTCAGAGCCGGACCTGCTCGTCGAGGTCACTCCCGGATCGGCGGCCGCCGCATGAAACCGGAGCGCATCGGCGACGACGTCAAACGCGAGCTCGACCGGTTCGGCCCGGCCGGGGCGATCGCCGACGTCGTGGCGGTGTGGCCGGACGCAGTCGGCGACTCGATCGCGCGAAACGCGTGGCCGGCGCGGATCGCACGCGACGGGACGCTCCACGTCTCGACGAGTTCGTCGACGTGGGCGTTCGAGCTCGGGCTCATCGAGGGCCGGCTCGTCGAGCGCCTGACCGAGGCTCTCGGCGAGCGCGCACCGCAACGGCTGCGCTTCGCCCCAGGGCGTCTTCCAGAGCCCGGAACGGCACCGGAAGAGGCGCGAAACGCGGCCCCCACGGTCACCGAACAGCACCTGCAGGCGGGGGAGGAGCTCGCCGAGCCGATCGCCGACGAAAAGTTACGCAAACTTGTTGCAAAAGCTGCGGCGATGAGCCTCGCAAAGCCGCGGAACGACCGCTCTGTCTGATACACTAAGCGTGGCCCCAAAAGCGGCAAAATGCAGGGGTTTTTCTTTTGGCTGAAGCAGCTTACACAGCAAAGGACATTACGGTCCTCGAGGGCCTTGAGCCCGTACGCCTGCGACCGGGCATGTACATCGGCTCGACCGGCGCGCGAGGGCTCCATCACCTGGTCTACGAGGTAGTTGCGAACTCCGTCGACGAGGCGCTCGCCGGCCGGAACGACCGCATCGAGGTCACCATCCATCCGGACAACTCGGTCACGGTTGCCGATAAGGGCTCCGGTATCCCCGTCGACGTCATGTCCGACCAGGGACTGCCGGCCGTCACGGTCGTCCTGACGAAGCTCCACGCCGGCGGAAAGTTCGGCGGCGAGGGCTACAAGGTCTCCGGCGGCCTCCACGGCGTCGGCGTCTCGGTCGTGAACGCGCTCTCGGAGTGGCTCAAGGTCGAGGTCCGCCGCGACGGAAAGGTGTACCGCCAAGAGTTCGCGCGCGGCGAGCCGACGACCGAGCTGGAGATCGCCGGCAAGACCGAGGGCAAGAAGGACAGCGGGACGATCATCACGTTCCTGCCCGACCTCGAGATCTTCGACGAGGACGAGTTCGAGTGGTCGATGGACACGCTGATCCAGCGTCTCCGCGAGACCGCCTTCCTGACGCGCGGCCTCCGCATCGTGCTCGTCGACGAGCGCGAGGGCGAGGAGCGCCACGAGTTCTTCTACGAGGGCGGGATCAGGGACTTCGTCGCGCACATCAACTCGGCCAAGGAGCCGATCCACAAGCGGATCGTCTTCTTCGAAGGCGAGATGGAGAACGGCACCGTCGAGGTCTCGATGCAGTGGAACGGCTCGTACGTCGAGTCCGTCTTCTCGTTCGCGAACAACATCAACACCACCGAGGGCGGCGCCCATCTCTCAGGCTTCAAGGCCGCGCTGACCGGGACACTGAACAAGTACGCGCGTGACAAGGGGCTGATCAAGGAGAAGGAGGAGAACCTCGAGGGCGACGACGTCCGCGAAGGCCTCGCCGCAGTCATCTCCGTCAAGCTGCGCGACCCCCAGTTCGAGGGCCAGACGAAGACGAAGCTCGGGAACCCGTGGGTTCGGGGCCTGGTCGAGCAGACGGTGAACCAGCGGCTCGCCGAGTTCCTGGAGGAGAACCCCACGGATGCGAAGCAGATCGTCCAGAAGGCGGTCGCAGCCCGGAACGCCCGGCAGGCGGCGCGCAAGGCGCGGCAGCTGAGCCGGAAGAGCGCGCTCGAGAGCTCGTCCCTCCCCGGAAAGCTGGCCGACTGCCAGATCAACACCCCGGAGGAGGCGGAGCTCTTCCTCGTCGAGGGCAACTCGGCCGGCGGCTCCGCCGTCGAGGCCCGCAACCGCGTCAATCAGGCGATCCTGCCGCTGCGCGGGAAGGTCATCAACTCGGAGAAGAACCGGATCAACAAGGTGCTCTCGAACCAGGAGATCCAGTCGATGATCACCGCGATCGGGACCGGCATCGGCGACGAGTTCGACATCGAGAAGCTCCGGTACCACCGGATCATCGTCATGACCGACGCCGACGTGGACGGCGCCCACATCCGCACGCTGATCCTCACCTTCCTCTTCCGCCAGATGCCGGAGCTCGTCGAGGCTGGCCATGTCTTCATCGCCGCTGCGCCGCTCTACCGCGTGAAGATCGGGAACCAGGAGATCTACGTCGAGAAGGAGTCCCAGTTCGAGGATCTGCTCGTGCGCGAACGGATCAAGGACATGGACGTGTTCGCCCGCGGCGGAGCGAGCTTCAAGCTGACCGAGGCACGCTACAAGCGCTTCACCACGGCGCTGAACGAGTTCGAGGGCTGGGCTTCCCGGCTTCGGGCGGACTACGGCGCCCCGACGGTCAACTTCCTCATCCAGCACCGGCTGATCGAGGGAGCCGACGCGGGCGCAGACCTCGAGCGTGCGCTGAAGGGGCTCGACACCGACGGCTACGAGCTCGACCTCGTCGAAAAGTCGGCCGAGTCCTTCCGCGTCAAGGTGACCGAGAAGGAGACGAGCGCTGCTAACCACGTGACGGTTCCGGCGGAGCTGCTCGCCTCGCCGCACTACGCGAGCCTCGCGCGTTCGTATGCGCGCCTCGTCGAGCTCGCAGGCCCGCCGCCGTTCCGCATCGAGCTGGGCCGGAAGTGGCGCGAGGCCGACACGTTCGAGGCGCTTCGCGCGCAGGCCATCGACCTGGCCAAGGACGGGATCGAGGTCGGCCGCTTCAAGGGTCTCGGCGAGATGGACGCCGAGGACCTCTGGGAGACGACGATGAACCCGGCGAACCGGATGCTGATCCGCGTCGACGTGGAGGATGCGGCCGCCGCCGATCTCGCCTTCTCGATGCTGATGGGCGATCAGGTGGAGCCGCGCCGGCTCTTTATCGAGCAGAACGCGCGCGACGTGAGGTTCCTCGACGTCTAGATGAGCACCATCGAACCACTCGGCGCCGGCCGCATCGAGTCGCGCGACCTCGAGCAGGAGCTGCGCTCGAGCTTCCTCGACTACGCGATGAGCGTCATCGTCGCCCGCGCCCTGCCGGACGTGCGCGACGGGCTGAAGCCGGTGCACCGGCGCGTCCTCTACGGGATGCATGAGGCCGGCATGCAGCCGAACCGGCCGTTCAAGAAGTCGGCCCGCATCGTCGGCGACGTCATGGGCTCGTACCACCCGCACGGCGACACGGCGATCTACGACACGCTCGTCCGGCTCGCGCAGCCGTTCTCGATGCGCTACCCGCTCGTGGAGGGCCAGGGGAACTTCGGGAACATCGACGACTACCCGGCCGCCGCGATGCGGTACACGGAATCGCGGCTGTCACGGATCGCGACCGAGCTGCTGCGCGACATCGACGCAGACACCGTCGACTTCAAGCCGAACTACGACGAGTCGCGCCGGGAGCCGTCGGTCCTCCCGTCCCGCTTCCCGAACCTGCTCGTCAACGGCTCGGCGGGCATCGCCGTCGGCATGGCGACGAACATCGCGCCGCACAACCTCGGCGAGGTCATCGACGCCGTGGTGGCGCTGATCGACGACCCGGACATCGACGTCGACCGGCTGACGAAGCACATCAAGGGGCCCGACTTCCCGACCGGCGGGATCATCCTCGGACGGGAGGGGATCCGGGAGGCGTACCGCTCCGGCCGCGGCCGCGTCGTCACGCGTGCGCGCGCCCACATCGAGGAGCTGCGCGGCGGCAAGTCCGCGATCATCGTCACCGAGCTGCCGTACGGCGTGAAGAAGGGCGGCGACGCCGGCGTGATCAAGAAGATCGCCGACCTCGTCAACGACAAGGTGCTGACTGAGGTCTCGGATCTCGCCGACCACTCCGACCGGTCGGGCATGCGGATCCAGATCGAGCTGAAGCGCGACGCGATCCCGCAGGTCGCCCTGAACAAGCTCTACAAGCACACGCCGCTGCAGACGACGTTCGGGTTCAACGCGGTGGCGCTCGTCGACGGCGTCCCGCGGACCCTGTCCCTGCGCGACATGCTCCAGCACTACCTGGACTTTCAGCGGGAGGTCATCACCCGCCGGTCGAAGTTCGAGCTGCGCAAGGCCGAGGCGCGAGCGCACGTCCTCCAGGGTTACCTCACCGCCCTCGACAATCTCGACGCGGTCATCGCGCTCATCCGCGGGTCCGCCGACCCGGACGAGGCGCGCGAGGGCCTTCAGCGCGAGTTCGAGCTGAGCGAGATCCAGGCGCAGGCGATCCTCGACCTCCGACTCCAGCGCCTCACGGGCCTCGAGCGGAAGCGGATCGAGGAGGAGTTCGCCGACCTGCAGGAGCGGATCGCCGAGCTGCGCGCGATCCTCGGCGATGAGGCGAGGGTCGACGCGCTGATCCGAGAGGAGCTGCTCGAGATCAAGTCGATCTACGCGAAGAACGACGACCGGCGGACGGAGATCGTGGCCGCCGAAGGCGAGCTCGAACTCGAGGACCTGATCGCCGAGGAGGACATGGTCATCGCGATCACCCGGTCGGGCTACATCAAGCGTCTACCGGTGACGACGTACCGCGAGCAGCGCCGCGGCGGCATCGGCGTCATGGGGATGGAGCTCAAAGACGACGACTACATCGAGCACCTCTTCGTCGCCTCCACGCACGACTACATCCTCTTCTTCACCTCGGTGGGGAAGGTCTACCGGCTGAAGGTGCACGAGCTGCCGCTCGGCAGCCGGCAGTCGAAGGGCCGTGCAATTCCGAACTTCCTGCCGTACACGCAGGGTGAGACCACCCGCGCCGTCATCGCCACGCGCGACTTCAAGGAGGCCGAGTACCTGACGCTCGCGACGAAGAACGGCGTCGTCAAGAAGAGCCGGTTCGAGGACTTCAACACGCCGCTGAAGGCGGACGGGATCATCGCCATCAACCTGCGTGACGGGGACGAGCTCGTGGGAGTTGTCCACACCGACGGGGACGACGACATCCTGATGGTCTCGTGCAAGGGCCAGGCGATCCGGTTCCACGAGAGCGAGGCACGGCCGATGGGCCGGGCCACGGGCGGGGTCCGAGGGATGAACCTCCGCAAGGGCGACGCGGTGATCGAGATCGCGCGCGCGGAGAACGACTCCGACCTTCTCGTCGTGACGGAGAACGGCTACGGCAAGCGCACGCGCGTCGACGAGTACCCCGTGAAGGGCCGCGGCGGCCTCGGCGTCAAGACGGTGCAGCTGACGGAGGCGAAGGGACAGCTCGCCGGCGCTCGTGTCGTGCGCGACGGCTACCAGGTGATGCTGATCTCGACCGGCGGCACCGTGATCCGGATGGCGGCCGACGACATCAAGCGGCTCGGCCGCTCGACGCAGGGCGTGATCGTGATGAGGCTTCGCGAGGGGGAACAGGTCTCCGCTCTTGCGCCGGTGGTGGAATCGGAGGCGAACGGCGACGAGGTCGTGCCCGAGCCTTCGCCCACAGAAGCCACATCTGCATAGCCTTTTCTCCGCTCCCGGCGACAACTTCGCGGGGGTTTGCTCACATTCCCCTAGGCAGCGGTCGCCTTCCGCGTTACATTGCGCTCGGGGTCCGAGTGTGAATCGAACAAGGGTGTCGTATGCCTCCAAGCACGCAAGCTGACCTTCTCGAGCCCATCAACCTTGCCGAGCATCTGGAAAAGGTCGAGCTCTACCTCGGCCAGGTCTGCCAGATCGCCGGCATCTCGAAGATGCAGCTCGACTACTGGACGAACAAGGCGCAGATCCCGACCAAAGGCCGCAAGCAGCGGATCTACGACATGGACGCCGTCGAGACCGTGATGCTCATCAAGCAGGCCAAGGACAAGGGTCTGAACCTTGGCGCCGCAATCGAGGCGGCGCGCCGCTTCCGCGAGCGGCAGCAGCCCGCAGCAGTTACCCCCTGAGCTTCTCCGCCGCCAGTTCGGGCGGCACGACGTTCACGTAGAGCCCCGCCCCGAGCTCGATCCCGGCGAGCGCGGTCAACCGGGGGACGAAGTGGAGGTGCTTCGGCTCCTGCGCGTGAAGCCACGCGTTCCAGGCGAACGGCCCCTCGAGCTCCCGTAGGCGGATCACGAGCCCGCGCAGCGCGCCCAGTCGGTCGGCGAGCGTGCCGCCGGCGATCAGGCTCTCGTACGGCGCGGCGCCGCTCCTGTGGACGACCGCCGTCGCGCTGCCGTGCTCGAGCACCCGGAGCTCGTCGACCGCGAGCAGCCCTTCGAGGCCTCCGGCGTTTTCGACGGTTACCGCCGGCGGGTCCTCCCGAAGCCAGACGAGCTGCGAGTGGCTGTGCGGAAGGCTTGCGCCGGCGAGCCGCCCCTCGTTCACGAGCGCGTGGACGTACGCGAACCCCTCGGCGAGCGCGGCCTCGATGCGCTGCTGCCACGCCTCGGCGATCGGCTGCATCTGCGCCTCGGGGAGGTCCGCGAGCGACCGGAGGTGTTCCGGGGTGTGGATCACGACCTCCTGGCGCTCGAACGCGGGATAGAGATTCGGGACGACGCGCACCTGCCAGGGATCGCCGATCCTGAGCGTCTCCGGCGGGGTGCGGTCCTCTCGGCCGGCGTCGAAGGGGCAGCGCTCGAGCTCCTCCGGCGTCGCCTCACCGGGCTCCGGAAGCCAGGCTCCGGGCCGTCCGCCACGGCCGGGCGCGACCACGACCTGCCGACCCGTGAGCGGGTCTACGCGAAGGTCCGTCAGCTGGCGGTGCCGCGCCGCTCGAGGTCGAGCAGTGGCCTGACGAGGTCGATCGGAAGCGGCAGGATCAGCGTCGACGATCGCTCGGAGCTGATCTCGAGCATGGTCTGGAGGTAACGGAGCTGAACCGAGATCGGGTTCTGCGCAAGCACCTCCGCGGCGTCCTTGAGCCGCTCGGAGGCCTGGAACTCGCCCTCCGCGGCGATGACCTTCGCGCGCCGCTCGCGCTCGGCCTCGGCCTGTCGGGCCATGGCCCGCTGCATGCCTCCTGGGATCTCGACGTCCTTGACCTCGACGATCGAGACCTTGACGCCCCACGGGGAGGTGGCCTCGTCGATGATCCGCTGCAGGATCTCGTTGATCTTGTCCCGCTCGGACAGGAGCTCGTCGAGGACGTGCTGGCCGAGGACGCTCCGCAGGGTCGTCTGTGCGATCTGCGACGTCGCGACCATGAAGTTCTCGACCTGCACGATCGCCTTCTCGGGATCGATGATCCGGAAGTAGGCGACGGCGTTCACGCGGACCGGCACGTTGTCCTTCGTGATCACCTCCTGCGGCGGCACGTTGAGCGTGACCGTCCGCAGGTCGACGCGGACCATCTTGTCGATGATCGGGATCAGCAGGAAGAGCCCCGGGCCCTTCGGCGGTGACTTCAGACGGCCGAGCCGGAAGATGACGCCTCGCTCGTACTCCCGCGCCACCCGGATCGACGCCGAGAGCAGCAGGATGAGCAGGACGGCGACAACCGCAAGGACGATCAGCGCAGCCACGCCAGCATCCTAAGCGGGGGCGACCGTGAGCGTCAGCGCGTCGTCGAGCCCTTCGATGCGGACTTGCCGACCGGGAGGGATCGCCTCGCCGTAGGTCGTCGCGCGCCAGAGCTCTCCGTGGACGAACACGAGCCCGACGGGGTCGACCGCCTGGCGGACGACGCCGAGCTGGCCGATGAGCTCCTCCTGGCCGGTGACGACCTCGGCCCGCCGCACTTGGACGAGCTTCGCGACGACGAGCCCAACCATGAGCGCCATCGTTGCTGCGACTCCAAGCGCGACCGGCAACGACACCTGATAGGCGTCGCCGGCCGGGTCGAAGAGCATCAGCGAGCCGATGACGAACGCGACCGCGCCGGCAAGCGCCAGCGCGCCGTGGCTCACGACGAACGCTTCGGCGACGAAGAACCCGAGTGCCAGGAGCATGAGCAGAATTCCGGCCCAGCTCACCGGCAGGATCTGCAGGCCGAAGAGTCCGATGACGAGCGAGATCGCTCCGACGGTTCCCGGAAGGATCAGGCCGGGGTTCCAGAGCTCGATCGTGATCCCGAGCACCCCGATCGACATGAGGATGACGATGAGGTTCGGATCGATCAGTGTGTCGAGGATCTGCTTCCAGAGCGACATCTCGACCGTGTCGACCTTCGCTCCGGCCGTGTTCAGCATGAGCATCTTCGGCGTGGTTTCCATACCGTCGATGCGGTTGAGCAGGGTTGGGAGGTCGCGGGCGATGACGTCGATGACGTTCATCTGCAGCGCTTCGCGAGCGGTGAGGTTCGCCCCGCGCCGGACCGCGGCGTCCACCCAGCGAACGTTGCGTCCGTGCTCGCGTGCAAGAGCCCGAAGCGAGGCCGCTGCGTCGTTCACGACCTTGTTTCGGAGGTCCTCCTGGATGTCTTCGCCCCCCACGCTCACGGGCGTGGACGAGCCGATGTTGGTCTGCGGTGCCATGGCGAGGACGTCTGACGCCATGCCGATCCAGACACCCGCCGAAGCCGCGCGGGCGCCTTCCGGCGAGACGTAGACGACGACCGGGACCTTCGAGGCGAGCTCGGCCTCGTAGATGTCCTTCATCGCGCTCGCGAGCCCGCCCGGCGTGTCGAGGAGGATGACGACGGCGTCGTAGTCCTGCTCATTGGCCCGCTTGATCTGGTCGATGACGTAATCGGCCGTGACCGGATTGACGTCGTTGTCGAACTCGACCGCAAGGACGCGAGGCTGCGCATCCGCCCCGAAGGCGGCCGCAGGAACCAGCGCCGCCACCGCCAATGCGGTCAAAACTCCCCGCAGAAAGCGGCTTTTCACGGTGTAAAGATGCTATCAAGAGCCCTTGTCAGCACCGGGCGACGCTGCGAGTCTGGAACGGGGTCGCCTATGAAAGCCGCCGCCGTCGCTCTCCTCGCGCTCGTCTTCCCGGCTACGGCCTGGGGTGAGGCGACGATGGTCAGCCGGGATCTTCCAGTGCGCGGAGAGCGTGCTCTCGCAACGAGCTCGGCTCCCGAGCGCTTCAATCTCGTCGGGATGCACTGGCGCGGCTCCGGCCGCGTTTTCGTCAGGACGCACGGCGCGGGCGGCTGGCGCACCTGGCGTGAGGTCGAGGCCGAGACTTCGGAGCTGCCTGACCGCGGGACCGACGAGGCACGGCGGATGCGCAGCTGGCGGCTCGGCGCCCCGCTCTGGACGGACACGTCGGATCGCCTGCAGGTTCGCCTGCGTGGCCGCGTCACGCGCCTCCGCGCCCACTACGTCTGGAGTCCCGAGGAGCCGATGGGCCGGGCGCTGCAGATGGCAGGGAGCCCGGCGATCATCACGCGCAGGGCGTGGGGCGCGGACGAGCGGATCCGTCGCGACAACCCGGTGATCGCAAGGACGCTGACCACGGCGATCGTCCACCACACGGCCGGCGCGGAGCCGGCCACACCTGCCCAATCGGCGGCGATCGTCCGCGGCGTCTACCTCTACCACGTGCGTGGAAACGGCTGGGACGACGTGGGCTACAACTTCCTCGTCGACCGCTTCGGCCAAGTCTTCGAGGGTCGGTACGGCGGCATCGAGCGGAACGTCGTCGGCGCGCACTCCCAGGGGTTCAACACCGGCTCGGTCGGCATCTCGCTGATCGGGAACTACGCTCGTCGGTCGCCGTCTGCTGCCGCGAGGTCGGCGATCGCGCGTCTCCTCGCCTGGCGGCTCGACGTCGCCCACGTCGACCCGAGGTCGACGGCGCCGGTCCTCTCGGGAGGGAACGCGAAATACCGGAAAGGGACGCCGCTCTTCCTGCGGGCCGTCTCCGGTCACAAGGACACCGGCTTTACGACGTGTCCCGGGCGGCTCTACGCCGACCTGAGCTCACTCGCCTCGTCGGCCGCGGGCATCGGCCTCCCGAAGCTGTACACGCCGGAGGTCGAAGGTCGGCTCGGCCAGTTCGTCAGCTTCTCCGGCCGCCTCTCCAGCGCGATGCCGTGGACCGTGACGATCACCGACAACGCTGGGAAGCAGATTGCAGCGGGCACCGGATTCGGCACGAACGTCCGGTGGACGTGGGATGCGCGTTTCGCGACCCTGCCCGGCTACCGCTGGCGGATCGGGGCCGGAGCGAACGTTCGACCTGCGACCGGGACGCTGGGCATCGCCGGCCGTCCCGCCGTCATCACGGGTGTCGCGGCCGACCCGGCCGGGTTCACGCCGAACGGCGACGGTGTCACGGACACGACGACGGTCTCCTACGAGCTCGGCTCGCCGGCGACCGTGCGGGTCGACCTCCTGACCGAGCAGGGCAGCCCGATCGCCATGCTCCAGAACGTCTCGAAGCCGGCCGGCCGGCACACGTTCGTCTGGAACGGCGCCGGCTATCCCGACGGCCGCTACCGGATCGCGGTCGCCGCACGCGGCGCCACGGGACGTGAGGTGTCGGCGGTGACGAACGTGGTGTTGACGCGCACGCTGTCCGGCTTCGCGATCGCGCCGCCGGCGATCTCGCCGAACGGCGACGGCCGCGCGGACTCTCTCACCGTCTCGTTCAACGTCACCGTCCCCGCGCTCGCCAGGCTGGCCGTCTACCGCGGAACCGCCGGTGTCCTCTCCTTCTTCGACGCGCTCGTTCCCGCCGGGCCGCAGTCGATTCCCTGGCCCGGCGGGGTGCGAGACGGGACCTACTCCCTCGCGCTGACCGTCACGGACGCGACGGGACCGGTCACGCAGCTGCTCCCAGTTCGGGTGGATCGCGTCAAGCCGCGCCTGAAGATCGTGAACAAGCGCCCATTGCGGGTCTCGCTCACCGAGCCGGCGCGTGTCACGTTCGTAGCCGACGGCGTGACCACCACCGTCTTCCGCAGGAAGGCCGGCGTCTTCACCGTCGTGCTCGGACGACCCTTCGCTCGACTCGATGTCTTCGCGGAGGATCTCGCTGCCAACGTCGGTCCGCGGCTTCGGCTCCGCTAGCCGGCGAGCCAGGTGTCGTAGCGCCGCTCGAGCTCCAGGAGGATCGCTGCGAGAAGCTCGGCCCGGTCGACGGGCCGCCCGAGCTCGACGAGGACTGACGTCGCCGGCAGGTCGACGTCGGTCGGCAGGTCGCCAGCCGCGACGTTGACGTTGATGCCGATGCCCAGGACGACGCGGTCCTCGCGCGCCTCGGCGAGCATCCCGGCGAGCTTTTTGCCACCGACGAGCAGGTCGTTCGGCAGCTTGACGTCGGCGAGCAGCCCGGTGGACTGACGGATCGCCTCAGCCGAGGCGATGCCGGCGACGATCGAGAGCTCCGGGAGCCGAGGCGTCTCGACCGTAGGGCGCAGGTTGATCGAGAACAGGAGGCTCGTCCCGGGCGCCGCGTGCCAGACCCGTCCGAGCCGCCCCCTGCCCGCCGTCTGCTCGCCCGCCGCCACGACGGCCCCTTCCGGCGCATCGGCGGCGAGCTCCCGCTGGGTCGACTCGACCCGCTCGAGATAGCGATACGGATGCCCGAAACGCCCCTTCAGGAGCGGCTCGACGCGTTCGGGAAGGAGGGAATCCCGAGGTTCCCTCGCATCACTAGACTCATCCCGCACGTGCCCTCCCTGACCAAGGAAGAAATCGAGGCGATCCTGCCTCACCGCGACCCCTTCCTGCTTCTCGACGAGGTCGTCGAGCTCACGCCCGGCGAGAAGGTCGTCGCCCGCAAGCAGGTGCGGCCGGACGAGTGGTACCTGTCGGGCCACTTCCCTGACCGCCCGATCATGCCCGGCGTCCTGATCGTCGAGGCGATGGCGCAGGCGGGCGCAGTGGCGGTTCTCTCGGAGGAGGAGAACCGCGGGAAGCTCGCACTCTTCGCGGGCATCGACGGCGTCCGATTCAAGCGGGTGGTGGAGCCGGGCGACGAGCTCGAGCTGACGTGCGAGCTCGAGCGCGTCCGCGGCCCGATCGGCCGCGGCAAGGCGACGGCGACCGTCGACGGCGCGCTCGCCGCTCGCGGAACCTTGACCTTCGCGGTCGAGCAGTGATCGGCCGCTCGAACGGCGTGCCGGTCTCGATCACCGGCCTCGGCACGTACGCGCCCGAACGGGTGCTCACAAACGACGAGCTGGCGGAGCTCGTCGACACCTCGGACGAGTGGATCACCGAGCGAACCGGCATCAAAGAGCGGAGGATCGCCGCGCCGGAGCAGGCGATGACCGACCTGGCGCTGCCGGCCGCCCGCGAGGCACTCGCGCAGGCAGGTGTGGAGCCGCAGGAGCTCGACCTGATCATCGTCGCAACCGTGACGCCGGACATGATGTTCCCGACGACCGGGTCGCTTCTGGGCGATCTCCTGCCTGCGCCGAAGGCCGCTGCGTACGACCTGCTCGCCGGCTGCACCGGCTTTGTCTATGCGCTCGCCCAGGCGCAAGCGATGGTGTCCGCCGGTCTGGCGGACAAGGCGCTCGTCGTCGGCGGTGACGTCCTGTCCAAGATCCTCGACTGGCACGACCGGTCGACCCTCGTGCTTTTCGGCGACGGTGCGGGCGCTGTCGTGCTGCAGCGGGTCGACGACGGAGGCTTCCTCGGCTTCGAGCTCGGCGCCGACGGCGGCGGGGGCGAGCATCTCTGGCTGCCGGGCAGCGGCTCTCGGACCTTCGAGAACCCCGACAAGCTCGTGAAGATGAACGGCCGCGAGGTGTTCAAGTTCGCAACCCGCGTGCTGGTGTCGTCCGCCGAGGCGATCCTGGCGGAGACAGGCCGGACGATCGACGACGTCGACGTCTACGTGCCGCACCAGGCGAACACTCGGATCATCGACTATGCGACGAAGAAGCTCGGAATCCCGGAGGATCGCGTGGTTATCAACGTCGACAGGTACGGGAATACCTCTTCGGGCTCGATTCCGCTGGCACTGGCGGACGCCGAGGCCGAAGGACGGTTGCAGGAAGGCTCGCTCGTCCTCATGACCGGGATGGGCGCAGGACTGACGTGGGGCTCCGCCCTGATGGAATGGACCGCGAACGGGAGGACGACATGAGCAAGGTCGCGTTTTGCTTCCCCGGCCAGGGGTCGCTGGAGGAAGGAATGGGACGCGAGCTCGCGCTTGCCGTCCCCGAAGCGATGGAGGTGTACAGAGTGGGGAGCGAGGCCTCGGGCCTCGATCTCCAGAGGCTGTGCTTCGAGTCTCCGCTCGAGGATCTCGTCAAGACGGAGGTCCAGCAGCCCGCCCTCGTGGCGACGAGCCTGGCGGTGCTCGCCGCGTTGCGTGCTCGCGGGATCGCGCCGGACTACGTCGTCGGCCACTCCGTCGGGGAGTTCGCGGCGATCGCGGCGGCAAACTCGATCGACACCGCTGAGGCGATCGGCCTCGTCCGCGAGCGGGGCCTCGCGATGGCCGAGGCGGCGCGCGAGAGCGACGGGACGATGGCCGCGATCCTCGGCCTCGACGATGAGGTCGTGGAGGAGCTCTGCGCCGAGATCGAGGGGGTGTGGCCGGCGAACTACAACTGCCCGGGCCAGATCGTCGTCTCCGGCGAGGAGGGCGCGGTCGAGAAGCTGATCCACAAGGCGACCGAACTCGGGGCCCGGAGGGCCGTGAAGCTGAAGGTGTCCGGCGCCTTCCACAGCCCGTTAGTCGAGAAGGCCGCGGAGATGTTGAAGCCGGCCGTGGAGCGGGTGCGCTTCCACGACACAGTCGCTCCGTTCATGTCCACGGTCACGGCGCGGATCGAGCCCGCGCAGCGGATGGCGGGCCTGCTGGTCAGCCAGGTGACGGCGCCCGTGAAGTTCACGCACGCAGCGCAAGGGCTCGTCAAGGAGGGCGTGAAGACCTTCGTCGAGGTCGGGCCCGGGAACGTCCTCTCCGGTTTACTGAAGAGGATCGACAAGACCGTGAAGGCCGTGTCCGTGAACAACGTGGCCGGTCTGAAAAAGGTCGAAGAGTCCATCTAGATCCGTGCCCGAGTTCTGCTCCCTCGAAGGCCGCACGGCCCTGGTGACCGGTGGGTCGCGCGGCATCGGCAAGGCGATCGCCGCGGAGCTCGCTCAGGCCGGCGCGACGGTCGTGCTCGGGTACCGCTCTGGAGCGGACGAGGCGGAGGCCGTCGCATCGGAGATCGGTGGCACGGCGGTCCAGGCGGACGTCTCCCAGGCGGAGGACGCGAAGCGACTCGTCGAGGAGGCCGGCGACATCGACATCCTCGTGAACAACGCGGGCGTGACCCGCGACGGCCTGCTCGCGCGGATGCCGGACGAGGACTGGGACGTCGTGCTGGCCACGAACCTCGGCGGGACGTTCAACACCTGCCGGGCCGCGGCGCGCGGGATGATGCGGCGGCGGAGCGGCTCGATCGTCAACGTCTCGAGCATCGTCGGCCTGCACGGGAACCCCGGACAGACGAACTACTCCGCCTCGAAGGCCGGGATCATCGGCTTCACGAAGGCGCTCGCGCGCGAGCTCGGCAGCCGCGGGATCCGCGCGAACGTGGTGGCGCCGGGCTACATCTCGACGCGCCTGACGACGGAGCTGCCCGAGGAGCTCCAGACCGCCATGCTCTCGAACACGCCGCTCGGCCGGTTCGGCGAGCCGGAGGACGTGGCCGGCGCGGTGAGGTTCCTCTGCTCGGATGCGGCATCGTTCGTGACCGGTGAAGTGCTGTTGGTCGACGGCGGATTGGGTATGTGACCGGCATGAGCATGAACGGACGCAGACGAGTGGTGATCACGGGCCTCGGCGCGGTGAGCCCGCTCGGCAACGACGTCGAGTCGACGTGGGAGAACCTCGTCGCCGGAAAGTCGGGCGCCGCGGAGATCCAGCAGTTCGATGCGAGCGAGTACCCCGTGCACTTCGCGTGCGAGCTGAAGGACTTCGAGGCGGCCGAGTGGATCGAGAAGAAGCAGGCGCGGCGCATGGACCGTTTCGCGCAGATGATCGTCGTCGCGGCACTCCAGGCGCGTGACGACTCGGGGATCGACATCGAGGGCGAAGCCGACCGGGTCGGCGCGTCGATCGCGACCGGCATCGGTGGGCTGAACGCGTTCGAGGACTGCTTCGAGACGCTGATCGAGCGCGGGCCGGACCGCGTCAACCCGTTCTCGATCCCGCAGATCATCCCGAACATGGGGGCCGGCTGGGTCTCGATGTACCTCGGCACCCGCGGGCCGCTCTCGTCCCAGTGCACGGCATGCGCCGCCTCGAACATGGCCATCGGCGAGGCCGCGGACGCGATTCGGCTAGGCCGGGCGGACGCGATGCTGGCCGGCGGAACCGAGGCAGGGATCACGAAGGTCGGCATCGCAGGCTTCAGCGCGATGCGGGCGCTCTCGCGGCGGAACGACGCTCCGGAAGAGGCGAGCCGGCCGTTCGACGCCGGCCGTGACGGCTTCGTGATGGGCGAGGCCGCGGGCGTAGTCGTGCTCGAGGAGCTCGAGCATGCGAAGGCGCGCGGGGCGAAGATCTACGGCGAGCTCCTCGGCTATGGGCTCTCCTCGGATGCGCGCCATGTCACCGAGCCGGACCCGACGGGCGACAACCCGGCGCGCGCGATGCGGATGGCGATGGGAGACGCCGGGGTCAATCAGGACGAGATCGACTACATCAACGCCCACGGCACCTCGACGCCGCTGGGCGACGCCAGCGAGACGCGCGTGATCAAGATCGCGCTCGGCGAGGAGAACGCGCGGAAGACGCCGGTCTCCTCGACGAAGGGCGCGACGGGGCACTGCCTCGGCGCGGCGGGCGCGGTAGAGGCGATCTTCACGACCCTGGCGGTCGACCGGAACGCGCTGCCGCCGACGATCAACTACGACGATTCGGATCCGGAGTGCGACCTCGACTACATCCCGAACGAGGCGCGGGAGTCCGAGGTCAAGACGGCGATCTCGAACTCGTTCGGCTTCGGCGGGCACAACGCCTGCATCGTCATCCGCGAATTCACTGACTAGTCCCACGACGGCGCCCAGGTCCACGGGCGCGACTTCGCGAGCGCCTGCAGGACGCGGTGCACGGTCTCCGGCGGCGCGTGGCCGCGGATCGACACGCGAGTGCCGCCGTCCATCTCGGTCGCCTCGACGACCAGATGGTCGAGGAGCGGCCCGCCTCCGATCGTGAGCCTCGACCCCTCCCGGTCGAGCGAGTACCCCGAGTCGCGGACCGCTTCTTCGACGCGGTTGAGCGCAACAGCGGGCGCCTCACCCACGGCGACCACGGTGCTCACGTCCTCGTAGCCGAGCAGTCGCTTCCTGAGGGAACGGAGCACGCGTCATGAGGCTAGCCTGCCGCCGTGGACCGCTGGGCGACGTTCGACTGCTACGGGACCCTCATCGACTGGAACGCCGGTATCCGGCGCGTCCTGGCGGACGTCTTCGGCGAAAGCGAGGCCGACCGGCTGCTCCATCGCTACCACGAGCTCGAGCCGGAGCTGGAGGCGGACGGGCGGCTGGCGTACCGCGAGGTGCTCACGAGGGCGTTCGAGCGGCTCGCCGCGGAGGAGGGCAAGGAGCTCGAGGACCGCGAAGCGCTCGCGAGCTCGCTGCCCGCGTGGGAGCCGTTTCCAGAGGTGCGTGAGGCGCTCGACGAGGCCAGGGGCAGGGGATGGCGGCTCGCGGTCCTCTCGAACACCGATCCCGACTACATCGCCGCGTCGAAGGAGCGCATAGGCGTCCCCTTCGACGAGACGGTCGTCGCCTCGGAGATCGGCTCCTACAAACCGGCGTACGGGCACTGGGAGGAGTTCTTCCGCCGCACGGGCGCCGACCGCGCGCGACATGTCCATGTCGGTGCCAGCCTCTTCCACGACATCCGGCCCGCCGCCGAGATCCGCATGCCCACGGTCTGGATCAACCGCCTCGGCGAGGCGCCGCGTCCCAAGCCGGACCGCGAGCTTCCCGATCTCCGCGATCTCGCGGACACGCTCGACGCGCTCGTCGAAGCGTGAATTTTCGGGCGCCGACGCTCGACGACGTCCCGTCGATCACCCGGCTCTTCAACAGCGCCACCGAGCAGCTGTTCGGAGAGGCCGACGAGAGCGAGGACGACGTCCGGCGGTTTCTGACGAGCGAGGAGATCGATCCGAACGAGGACATCCGCCTGGCCGAGGCGGGTGGAGAGCTCGTCGGCTATGCCGACGTCTGGCCCCACCCGCACCCGACGCACTGGGTCGACATCCGCGTCGCCCCGGAGGCGGACGTCGAGCTCGCGCGAAAGCTCCTCAACTGGAGTCTTGGGCGCGTTCGGGAGAGGGAGGGCGACCACGTCATCGCGGGGGTCTGGGCGGCCGAGACCAGGCTGAAGGGAGTCCTCAAGGACGCGAGCTTCGAGCGCACGCGCGGCAGCTATCGCATGCGCATCGAGTTCGACGGCGAGCTCGAGGAGCCGCGCCCGCCTGAGGGCGTCCGGATTCGCTCGATGACCCCGGATGACATCGCCGTGGCGCACGCGACGCATCAGGAGACGTTCGAGGACATGTGGGGCTTCTTTCCGACGCCGCTCGAGGAGTGGCAGCACTGGTTCCTCGGCGACGACCACGACTGGTCGTTGTTCTTTCTCGCCGAGGCCGACGGTGAAGCTGCAGGCGTGGCGCTCTGCCGCCGAAAGCCAACCGAGCCCGATATTGGTGCGGTCCGCATCGTGGGAGTGCGTCGTCCCTGGCGCCGGAAGGGCGTCGGGCGGGCGCTCATGCTCCACGCCTTCCACGAGTTCCGCCGCCGGGGGATGCGCGGCGCGTCGCTCGGCGTCGACGCCGAGAGCCTGACCGGCGCGCAGCGGCTCTACGCGAGCGTCGGGATGCACGTCGATCGCGAATCGGACATTTTCGAGCGAAGCCTGTCGTAGGTAGCGTTTCCGTCTTGTCGCGGTTGCGCGCCAAGTGCCCCGAGTGTCGGGCGTACACAGCGGTCGCGCTCGGGCCGGAGTACGAGTGCCACGTGTGTGGACGAACGTTCGCCGCCGGTCTCGTGCGGGTTCCCCGTGCCTGGGGCCGCGAGGGCGAGCCCATGGCCGAGGCGGCGAGCTTGCCGCTGCCCTATCCCGAGGCCGCGGTCGTCGCGGAGGACTCACTCGCCGAGCAGAACCTCGCGCTTGCGCTCGAGCTCCCCGACCGGCCTGTCGTGCTCGGCGGGTGCTGCTGCGCGCACATCGGCGCCGTCGAGGCGCTGGCTGCGCGGCACGGACGAATCGCGGTGGTCTGGTTCGACGCGCACGGCGACCTGAACACGATCGAGACCTCGCCGTCGGGCAACGAGTGGGCGACACCGCTCCGCATGCTGCTCGACTCCGGCGCGGTGGATGCCCAGGACGTCGTGCTCGTCGGCGCCCGGAACCTCGACCCACCGGAGGAGGAGTTCATCGCCGAGAACGGCATCGCGATGGGTGGTGACTCGGTGGCTCGGGCGGTGGACGGGACGTCCGGCGCGTACGTCGCAGTCGACTTCGACTCGCTCTCCGACGATGAGGTGGCGCCGTTCATGCCCGAGCCGGGCGGTCTTTCCGTCTCCGAGGCGGAGGACGTGCTCCGCGACGTGCGGGCGCAGAACCGCGTGCTGGGCGTGGGGCTCTCGGCGATGCTCCCCGACGAACGGAACCTCGAGCCGGCCGGCCGTCTGACCGCCGCCCTCGGTCTCTGAGAAGGAGGACTAGACTCGCCCCGTGGCGGAGCGGATCGACATCTCCATCGAGCACCGGAACCTTCCGGAGCCGTCCACGAACGAGAAGCCGCATCCGAACACCTGTCCCGACTGCGGGTCGCACTACCGGGACGACGAGCTCGCGGAGAACCTCTGGGTCTGCCCACAGTGCAACCACCACTTCCGGGTGCGGGCGAAGGAGCGGATCAAGCAGCTCGCCGACGAGGGGACGTTCGTGGAGGAGGCGGCCGATCTGCGCTCGGAGGATCCGCTCTCGTTCTTCGACCTGCGGCCCTACACGGAGCGCCTCGTAGAGGCCGAGCAGGCGACCGGCCAGGGCGATGCGATGGTCATCGGGGCGGCAGCGATCGAGCGCGTCCCTTGCGAGCTGGCGGTCATGGACTTCGCCTTCATGGGCGGCTCGATGGGCAGCGTGGTCGGCGAGAAGTTCGTCCGCGCCTGTGAGAGCGCGGCGCACCGCGGCGTCCCGCTCGTCAGCGTGACCTCCTCGGGTGGCGCGCGGATGCAGGAGGGGATCCTCTCGCTCATGCAGCTGCCGAAGACTGTGTGCGCCGTCGAGGACCTCAAGGACTCGGGCGGCGCGATGATCAGCGTCATGGCCCATCCGACGACCGCCGGCGTGCTCGCCAGCTTCGCGTCGCTGGGCGACGTGATCGTCGCCGAGCCGGGCTCGCTGCTCGCCTTCACCGGCCCCCGGGTCGTCCAGCAGACGACGCGCGAGAAGCTTCCCGAGGACTTCGGCCTCGCCGAGTCCAACGTCCGCTTCGGGCATCTCGACGCGATCGTCGGCCGACGGGACCTCCGCCCGTACGTCGGCCGTGTCCTCCGACTCTTCTCTAAGTGACGGCCCCCTCACGAACAGTCCGTGTCCGTCGCGCCGCTGCAAAGCGGCGCTGGGGGTTGTCCTCAGTCGCGCCCGTAGCCTCCGGCTACGAACGCTCCCTGCGTCCTACCCCAGCTTGCTTTTCACGGGCGACGAACGCGGCCTGTTCGGGAGGTGACCGCCAGAATGGCGCGTAACGACGAGCTCCACGTGCGCGGGCGGCTGAGCCGCCTCAAGAGCCTCGGGCTCCTGCGTGGGGCCAACATCACCGGGGAGCTGAAACGCCTCGAGCGCCAGCTGGAGAAGACCTCCGAGCCGACCGACGAGGAGATCTGGCAGCGCGTCGAGCTCGCGCGCCACGACGAACGTCCGTACACGCTCGACTACGTCGAGCGGATCTTCGAGGACTTCATCGAGCTCCACGGCGACCGCTCCCGCGCGGAGGACCCAGCGCTGATCACCGGCCTGGGCCGCCTCAACGGCCGCACGATCGCGCTCCTCGGCCAGCAGAAGGGACGCGACACGAAGGAGCGCCTCCGCCGGAACTACGGCATGGCCTACCCGGAGGGCTACCGGAAGGCCATGCGGACGATGGACCTGGCGGAACGCCACCGGTTCCCGATCGTGTCGCTGGTGGACACGCCCGGCGCCTTCCCCGGCGTGGCGGCCGAGCAGCACGGTCAGGGCGGCGCGATCGCACGATCCCAGTCGCTCATGAGCCGGCTGACAGTCCCGATCGTCGCCTGCGTGATCGGCGAGGGCGGCTCCGGCGGTGCCATCGCGATCGCACTCGCAGACCGGGTGCTGATGCAGGAGAACGCGATGTACTCCGTCATCTCGCCGGAGGGCTGCGCGGCGATCCTGTGGAGGGACGGCGGCGAGAAGGTGAAGGCCGCCGCTGCGCTCAAGCCCGACGCCGTCCACACGCTCGAGCTCGGCGTCATCGACGCGATCGTCCCGGAGCCGGAGGGCGGCGCGCACACGAACTGGGACGAGGCGGCGAGGCTGCTGGGCGAGGCGCTCCAGAGCTCGCTCGAAGACCTCTCGAGCGTCCCCGGCGAGGAGCTACGGCGGCGGCGGCGCGACCGCTTCCGGTCGCTGGGTGTCTACGCCTCCTCCACAGAATCCACAGCATCCACAGGGTTGTCCACCGTTCCGGCCCCTACTCGTAAGTAGGAAAGCTCAGAGTTTTCGAGTTTTGACCGGGTGGGTAAACCCCGGGCGATGAGGGCGATCTGGAGCGGCACGATCTCCTTCGGGCTCGTCAGCGTGCCCGTGCGAATGTTCACGGCGACCGAGTCGAAGGAGCTCCGCTTTCACTTCCTCGACCGCCGCGACATGAGCCCGATCGGCTACGAGAAGGTCAGCAAGGAGTCGGGCAAGGCGGTGCCGCCCGACGAGATCGTCCGCGGCTTCGAGATCCAAAAGGGGCAGTACGTCCCGATCGAGGACGAGGATCTCGACCGGCTCGACATCGAGCTGACGCACTCGATCGACATCTGCGACTTCGTCGACCTCGAGGAGATCGACCCGATCTACTTCCGGAAGGCGTACTACCTGCTCCCGCAGGACGGCGCCGAGAAGCCGTACCGGCTGCTCGTGCGGGCGCTGGACGAGACCGGCAAGGTCGGGATCGCCAAGGTCGTGATCCGCAACAAGCAGCACCTCGCGGCCCTCCGGCCCTACGACGGGAGGCTCGTCCTCGAGACGATGTACTACGCCGACGAGATCCGGCAGCCCGAGGCGGTGAACGGGAACGCCCGGGTGCAGAAGCCCGAGGTCGAGATGGCGAAGTCGCTCGTCGACAACCTCAGCAGCGAGTTCAAGCCCGAGAAGTACGACGACACCTATCGCAAGGAGCTCCTCGACCTGATCAAGGCGAAGGCCAAGGGCAAGGACCTGCCGGAGCCGAAGATCGAGGACGAGGGCGAGGTGATCGACCTGATGGCCGCGCTCCGCGAGTCGGTCGAGCAGACCAAGAAGCAGCGGAAGAAGACAAAGAGGGCGGCGAAAAAGGCAAGCTAACGGCGTGGCCCGCCCACGCCTGGCCGAGTACGAGCAGAAGCGAGACCGCCGGAAGACGCCGGAGCCCTTCGGCGGCAAGAAGCGCGGGAAGGAGCCGATCTTCGTCGTGCAGCGGCACGACGCCCGTCGGCTGCACTACGACTTCCGGCTCGAGATGAACGGCGCGCTTGCGAGCTGGGCGGTGCCGAAGGGGATTCCGCTCGAGCCCGGCCAGCGCGCCCTCGCGGTTCACGTCGAGGACCACCCGCTCGAGTACGCCACCTTCGAGGGGGAGATCCCGAAGGGCGAGTACGGCGCCGGACCGGTCGAGATCTTCGACAACGGGACGTACGAGCTCCTCGAGCAGAAGAAGGACGGCGGCCTCACCGTCCGCCTCCACGGGAAGCGGCTGGAAGGCGTTTGGACGCTCGTCCCGGCCAAGCTCGACGGCAACCCGAAGAACTGGCTGATCCTCCGCAAGCGCGAGGACGGCGCGGCGCCCCGCGAGCGGCGCAGTTACCGGCCGATGCTGGCGACGCTCGCCGACGAGGTGCCGAGGGGCGACGATTGGCTGCACGAGGTCAAGTGGGACGGCTACCGGGCGATCGCCGTCGTCCGCGGCTCGGAGGCAACGCTCACGAGCAGGAACGACAACGACCTCACGGGGCGCTTCGAGTCGGTGGCGAGGGAGATCGCGAGGGCCGTCAAGACGCCCGACTGCGTCCTCGACGGCGAGGTCTGCGCGCTCGACGAGCAGGGCCGCGCGACCTTCTCCGCCATGCAGCAGGGAAAGAGCGGGACGAGGTACGTCTTCGTCGCGTTCGACGTCCTCGAGGTCGACGGTGTGCCGGTCACGGACCTGCCGCTGACCGAGCGCCGTGAGCGGCTCCTGAAGCTGCTCGACCGACGGAACCAGACGGTGCAGTTCTCCGAATCGTTCGACGACGGGGATGCGCTCTACAAGGTGGCCCAGGACCAGGCGTTCGAAGGCATCGTCTCCAAGCACCGCGACTCGAAGTACGAGCCGGGCCGGCGCACCCGAAGCTGGCTGAAGATCAAGACCCACGGCCGGCAGGAGTTCGTCGTCGCCGGGTACACGAGGGGCCAGGGGCGCCGGTCAGGTCGGTTCGGGTCGCTGATCCTCGGCTACTGGCAGGGCGACGAGCTCGTGTACGCGGGCAACGTCGGGACCGGGTTCACCGACCGTGAGATCGACAAGCTGCTTCGGAACCTGCGACCGCTCGAGCGGAAGGCCACGCCGTTCGGGGAAGTGCCGACGATGCCCAAGGTCCGGAAGGACGCGATGGTCTGGGTCGAGCCGAAGCTCGTCGCCGAGGTGGAGTTCGTCGAGTGGACGCACGACGGCAGGCTGCGGGCGCCGTCGTACAAGGGGCTGCGGGAGGACAAGTCCACGGAGGAGGTGCGGCGGGAGGAGCCGGAGCCGGCCGAGCTGGAGACGGAGATCCGCAAGGGCCAGCGGGTCCTGAAGCTGTCCAATCTCGACAAGCCGTTCTGGTCGGACGAGGGGATCACGAAGGGCGACCTGCTCGCGTACTACCGGGACGTGGCGGAAGCGGTCGTCCCGCACCTGAAGGACCGGCCGTTCACGATGAAGCGCTACCCCGACGGGGCATACGGGAAGTTCTTCTTCCAGAAGGACGCGCCGACGCACATGCCCGACTGGATCAAGACGGTCGGGATCACGGTCACGACCCGGGACACGCCGCGCGAGCGCCGGAAGATCCGCGCGCCGCTCGTGAACGACGAGCTGGCGCTCCTCTGGATGGTGAACATGGGCTGCATCGACCTGAACACCTGGTACTCACGGGTCGACAAGCCGGACCGGCCCGACTTCGTGCTCTTCGACCTGGATCCGTCCGACGACGTCGGGTTCAAGGAGACCGTCCAGGTTGCGCAGCTCGTGAAGCAGGCGCTCGACACCGTCGGTCTCGAGAGCTATCCGAAGACGAGCGGTTCCGACGGCATCCACGTCCTCGTCCCGATCGGACGCCGGCACTCCTACGACGAGACGCGCGAGTTCGCGGAGATCATCGCCTCGGCGCTCGCCCGGACGCACTACGGGCTCGTGACGACCGAGTGGTCCCGGCGCAAGCGGCGCGGGGTCCTCATCGACTCGAACCAGAACGGCGAGGGCAAGACGATCGCATCCGTGTACTCGGTGCGGCCGAAGCCCGGCGCGCCGGTCTCGACGCCGCTTCGCTGGGACGAGGTGAACGAGAAGCTCGATCCGGGCGCTTTCACGATGGACGTCGTCCGCGAGCGGATCGCCACGCACGGCGACCTCTTCGAGCCGGTCCTCCAGGGCAAGCAGTCGCTCACCGCGGCGCTGAAGATGGTTCGTGCGAGCCGTGGCCGCTAGACGGCGAGGGCTGCCGGCGTCCGCTCTTCCTCGGCCAGGATGCTGATGAGCGCCGTGACACAGCGGCGGTCGAGCTTCGTGCCGGCTTCCTCGAGCAGGAGCTCGATCGCGTCCTCCTGGGAGAACGCGTCGCGGTAGACGCGGTTCGAGACGAGGGCGTCGTAGACGTCGCACACCGCGAGGATCCGGGCTTCGAGCGTCATGGCCGGGCCGGACAGGCCGCGCGGGTAACCCGAGCCGTCGAGCCTCTCGTGGTGGTCGAGCACCAGCTGCGCGACCGACTTCGAGAAGCCGAGGTCGAGCAGCATCCGGGCGCCGATCTCCGAGTGCCGCTTGATCACGGCGAACTCGTCGGCGGTCAGCTTTCCGGGCTTCTTGAGGATCGAGTTGGGGACGGAGAGCTTTCCGATGTCGTGGACGAGGCCGCCTGTCGCGAGCTCGCGGAGCCTTCCCGGTGAGAGCCCGAGCTCCTCGCCGACCTGCACGGCCCGGAGCGCGACCCGGCGGGGGTGCTCCTCGGTGTACTCGTCCTTCTTCGCCAGTGAGA
>Ga0081538_10000099_pt1 | contig 83947 bp, 93 predicted proteins | sample TabmetS5T2R1_FD_71022 | JGI IMG/M metagenome (GOLD analysis project Ga0081538, IMG submission 71022) | Tabebuia heterophylla rhizosphere microbial communities from the University of Puerto Rico - S5T2R1 | ecosystem: Host-associated > Plants > Roots > Rhizosphere ... | reverse complement strand
GCTCCGAGTGCACGCCTGCCCGGAAGAGCTGGTGGTCGTCGACGATCAGGACGCGTGGCTCGCTCATCGGCGCTCCTCCAGGACGAGCTCGACCTCCGTGCCGGTACCCGCCGAGCTCGTGATCGTTGCCCTGCCGCCGTGGCGCTCCATGCGGCCCACGATAGATTCACGCACGCCGCGCCGGTCGGCGGGGAGGCGCTCCGGGTCGAAGCCCGGGCCGCGATCGCGGATGAAGACCTGGGTGCGGCCGTCGGAGCTCTCGGCGTAGACGTCGACGTTCGAGCCGCCGCCGAACTTGGCGGCGTTCGTCATCGCTTCACGCGCGGCGGCGACGATCGCCTCCACCGATGGATCGAGGTCGCGGTCGCCGACGACCACCACCTCGACCGGAACGCCGTAGCGCTCCTCGACCTCGGTGGCCGCGGCCTCCAGGGCGGGTGCTAGCCGTGCCGCCGCGCCTGGAGCCGGCCGCGCGGCGAGCCAGGCGCGCAGCTCGCGCTCCTGGCGCCGCGCGATGGCCGCGACCTCCTGCGGATCGCCCGCGCGCCGCTGCACCATCGCGAGCGTCTGGAGGACGGAGTCGTGCAGGTGCGCGGCCACCTCGGCGCGCTCCTGCGAGCGGATCCGCTCGGCGCGCTCGGTCGTGAGCGAGCGGACGAGCCGAACGATCCAGGGCGCGAAGATCACGCCCAGCACGACGACCGCCACGAGGACCGAGAGCAGGACATCGCGCGCGGCGCTGAGCGCGCCCGTGGTCTGCAGGAACACGAGTCCGGCGGCGATCACGAGCGCGATGCCTACGCCGGTGCGCGAGATCGCCAGCGCGGCCCGCCGGCCCTCCTCGTGCCTCAGCTCCTGGAGCGCGCCTGTGAGTCGCTCGCCCAGGCGTTCGTCGTGTGGGACGGGCGCCGGCGCCGGAGCCGTTACGGGCGGCCTCGGCGGAGCGGGCTTGGCCTGTGCCGCGGTGTCGCGCGACCCGAGCGACTGGCGCCAGATCAGCGCTCCGCCGCTCGCCACCAGCACGAGCGGCCACACGAGCGCATCCGAGAACCAGATGCCGAGCGCCCGGAAGGCGAGCAGCGCACTGATCACGAGCAGGCCCGTCCCGAGGGCGACCTCGACGGCCGCGCGGCCCGTCGGCACGCGCGTCGCCGGGGCCGCGGCCGTCCTGGAGTCGTCCGCTGGGATCAGGAGCCAGGCGAGCCCGTAGAGCACGAGCCCCACCCCGCCGGCCGCCGTGGCCGCGACGAAGGCGAAGCGCACCAGCCAGAGGTCGATGCCGTAGCGGCGCGAGATCCCGGCGCAGACGCCGCCGAGCCAGCGGTTGTCGCGATCGCGGCGCAGCACCTTGGGGGCGACGGTGCTCATCGGCCCCGCGTCAGCCCGCGCGCCAGAAGGATCGCCCCCGCCGCGGCGCACATGACGGGGGCGAAGAGGGCGAAACTGAGCCCGAGCGCGCCGGTCGCGTCGAGCAGCAAGATCAGCCCAAGCACGAGCACCGCGATGCCCGCGACGAGGGACGAGACGTCGGCCCTAGCCACCTTCGCCGTCACCGTCCGTTTCGCACGCGGAGTTGATGCCCCGGTCGGCGCCCTTGTCGATGTCGTCGAAGTCGCGGTCGAAGCCCGCCTCGTCCGTGCCGAAGTCGCTCGTCGAGTGGCCGATCAGCAGCTCACCCACGCCGATCTCGGCGTCCACCACCAGCCTGCTCCTATCGGGCGGGGCGGTCCGCTGATCGTCGTAGTCGATGTCGATCCCCTCGCTGTCCCCGTCGAAGACACCGGCGTAGCCAGCCCCGATGTCGGCCGTCGTCGCCACGCAGACGTCATCGGGGACGATCAGGCGCGCGGCGCCGACGCCAAGGTCGAGCTGGAGCGGGGTGTCTCCTGCCGGCAAATCGGTCTCGCGCAGGTCGACGGTCAGCTCGCCCATGCCGAGCTCGTAGCGGTCCCGCAGATCGATCGTGGAGGCGGGCCGGTAGTGGCGATCGCCCACGCCGCCGTCGAGGTCGATCCCCGCCGCCGACACCGTGCCCGCCGAGCAGGCCAGCGCGAGCGCCGGCAGGATCAGCCAGCGGATCGGCTTGAAGAAGGCGCCCACGACGATCGCCACGCCCGCCCCGATCACTAGGGCGGCGACGATCCCCTCGCCTCCGGCGGCCGCGGCCCACGCTCCTCCGATGGCCACGAGCCCACAGAGGATGAGGAGTCCGATGCCGAGCGCCGCGCGCCGCGCGATGTCTCCTGCGTCTCCACTCGGTCCTTCTCCGGAGACGAGCCACCAGACAAGGACACCGGCCGCGACCAGAAAGGCGAGTGGGACGAGAATCCCCCCGACGATGAGCCCGCCACCAAGAAGAAAGGGCCACGCGATGATCAGCAAGACCACGACGCCCGCGATCACGAGCCAACGACTACGGCCGTCGACGGAAGCTCCGTCGACGGCCGCCTGCGCGACACCGTCGTCCTTCGGGATCAGCAGCAGCGCCGCCAGGTAGAGCAGCACCCCCGCGCCGCCGATCAGGGTCAGCACGATCGCGCCGATCCGGAAGAAGACGGGGTCGGTGTTGAAGTAGCGCCCGAGCCCGGCACAGACGCCGCCGAGCACGCGGCCCTCCTGCGCACGCAGCAGGCGCCGCGGGGGCGGGGCGGCAGCCGGGCCGCCACCGGCGGCCCCACCGCCCGCGCCCGCGCCGGCGCCTGCACCCGCTCCGATCGGCTCGGTGGGCGCCTCGTCGCCGGCGGGCGCCTGGGGACCGCGCGGATCCTCAGGGCCGCGCGCCGCCTCGGGCTCCTCGGGCTCCTCGGTCTTGGGCTCCTCGGCGGCGGGCTGCTCTGGCGCCGGCTCTTCCGTCGTCGGCTCTTCGGCCGTCGGCTCTTCCGTTGTCGGCTCGTCGGTCGGCTCCTCGGCCGCGTGGGCGTCGTCGACGGGCTCGTCCGCGGGACGCTCGGCGGTCGGCTCGTCGCCGCGCTCCGGCTCGTTCTCGTCGTGGATGTGCTCGTTGCGGTCTTCCATGGTGTCCTCCGATGGCTTGCCTGCGGGTGCCATCGAGACTGCCGCCGTGGAGGTGATTCGCCTATTGGGAATGATCCCTAAGGGCGCTTCGGGAGAGGGTCCGTGCAAGGCCCTCGCCGCTAGACTTGACAGGGCAACAAGGGGGCGAACCAGCTTCGACGTGGGGCTGACGTTTCCGATGTGGCGAGTCGAGGACTCCGGGTTGGCCTCGTAAAAAAATCCCGGAAACCAATAACTGCGGACTCTAAGGATCACGAGTTCGCCCTCGCCGCTTAATTAGGTGAGGGAGTCGCGCCGGATAGCCCGCGGTCCGGGCACGCGGCTTCAGATAGCGGGCTTACCCAGGCGGCTCGACCCTCGGTCGCAAGGGGACATCTCAGAGGGTGTGGCGCCGGGGACGTGCCCCGCGGATTGACCGAACCGGTTGCCGAGATTCGACTCCGACGGGAACGCTCGTAGCAAGCATCGGAAGTGTGTTCCGCGGACGCCGGGGCAGTGCCGGCCGCCTCCACTGAACCACCACGTGGGCCGCCGAAGTTGGGCGGCCCATCGATGTGGGTAGGCCGCGGGCGCAGATCAGCGTCTTCGAGCTCGACGTAGCGGTAACCGCTCGGTGTCACGCCTTCGCGCATGGCCTGCTAGAAGGCCTTCCGTGCGTTCCGCCCTGCTCCCCGCACTCCTCGCCTGCTGCCTCGCGGGAGTGGCTCCCGCCGCCGCCTTCGGCGAACCCGCCTGGGTGCACGACAGCCCGGTGAGTGAGCAGTCGAGCGGCTATCTGCCCTGCGCGGGCACCAGCGGCGGGGCGCTCGACGAGGTCCTGCCGTCGATTGACTACGCGGAGGCGTTCATCGATCTGGCCGCGGCGCCGCCGCTGGGCGGCGTCCAACTCGTGCGCATTCAGTGGTTCGCCACGGGCGGCGACTACTGCCTCGAGCAGGGTGGCACTGGGGCGGCGATCGAGATCATCACGCCGCCCGGCGTGGAGCTCGCGCTCGACGCCGAGAATCCGGCCCTGTGCGGATTCGACATCCTCCAGGACGCCTCGGTCTGCCCGGTGACGACCCTGCCGGGGGACTACGGCGGGACGCTCGTGGCCGACGCTCGCTCCGGCCAGCCGCGGCTATGGCCGGTCACGGACGGCCTCAACAAGACCCGCCTGATCGTTCCCGTGCGCCTGCGGCGACCCGTTGCGAGCTTCGGCCGCAGCGCTGAGCGGCGCTGCAATGCGCTGCCCTGCCCGCCCGATCAGTCTGGCGACCGGGTCCAGTTCGCGGTGCGCTTCGTGCCCGGCGCGGGCGGCACGCCGTCGGCGCCGCTCGTCTCGACGGTCGGCCTGCTCGGCGGCAGCGGCGGACAGAACGGGAGCGGCGGCCCAGGCGGCGGTGCCCGGCTGCTCGCGCGCAAGCCGCCCGCGCGGATCCGCCAGGCGCGCCTGCGCCGCGGGCTGACGCTGCGTGTGCGGGTGCCCGCGGGTGCGACCGCGCGCGCCATCCTGAAGTCGGGGTCGCGTGTGCTGGCGAGCGCGAGCCGCCGGGCGCGCTCGGCCGGCACGCTGACGCTCAGGCTCAAGGGCAGGCGCCGCGCGCTGCGCGCGCTCGGCGGGCGTACGCGCACGGCGCGCCTCACCGTCCGGGTCAACGGGCCGGGGCAGGCGGCGCAGCGCCAGATCGCCTCGATTCGCGTCATCCCCTAGCGGCGCCGGCCCAGCTCGACTCGAGCAGCTCGCCGTGGCGGCCGCTTCGCCCCCTACTCCGGCAGTAACCCCTCGCGGTAACGCGTCGGCCGCGGCGGCTCGAAGCGCCCGTACGCGACCTCACCGTCCTGCGTGTCGTCGGGTGAGCTCGCGTTGTAGCGCGCCGCGACCTCGTCGGAGCAGTAGTAGCCCCACGGGCCGTCCTTCTGGAACTGCCGAGACGACGCGCACAGGATCACGCACGGGCCGTCGCCCCCGCCGACGAGTGCGTGGCGCGTCTGCGGCGGGCAATGCACGAAGTCCCACTGCTTCAGGGGGCGCTCCTCGCCCTCGACGATCAGGAGCCCATCGCCGGAGAGCACGAGGAAGTCCTCCTGCTCGGTCTCCCAGTGGTAGGTCGCGTTGGGCTCGCCCGGTGGGAGCACGCGGATCGACATGCCGAGCATCGGGAAGAACGTCTCCGCCTCATACTCGTCGCTCCCGGTGAGCGGCAGGTTGTGTCCGCGGCCGGGGTTCTCGAACCAGCGCGCGTCGCGGGCGTTCATGACGAACCAGCCCGCGCTGTCCGGGACGAGCCCGGCCTCGGTCTGCTTGAGCTTCGCCTCAGGGACCGTGGTCAACTTCCTTCCTCGAGCCGTGTCGCCAGCCGGTCCATGCCGCGCTCGCGTGCCGCGGCGGCCGCGCCGGCGCGGTCCAGCTCGCGATCGGGTGGCAGCTCTACCTCGACGTCGCGCAGCTGTGCGATCTCCTTGAAGCGGAGCAGCTCGTCGCGTTGTGAGGTCAGCGCGGTGCGGACGCGCGGCTTCGTCTCGCGCAGCGCTCCCTCGAGGGCGGCCTCGAGCGAGCCGTGGCGCTTCAGCAGGTCCGCCGCTCCCTTCTCGCCGATGCCCTTCGCGCCCGGGATGCCGTCGGAGGGGTCGCCGCGCAGGGCGATGAAGTCGGGAACGAGCTCGGGCGGCACGCCGTAGCGCTTCTTCACCTCGGCGGGGTCGATCGCTTCGGCGCCACGGCCGCCGGTGCGCACGTAGAGGATCGTCACGCGGTCGCTGGCGCACTGGAACATGTCGCGGTCGCCGGTCATCACGAGCACGCTGCCGCCAGCGTCGGCCTCGCGGCTGGCGTAGGAGCCGAGCAGGTCGTCTGCTTCGAGGTTGTCGCTCACCGCGACGGTCCAGCCGAAGGCACCGAAGAAGTCCGGTGAGTCCGCGAACTGGGGCGAGAGGTCGTCCGGCACCTCGGGACGCTCAGCGTGGTAGCCGTCGAACAGCTCGAGCCGGTAGTCGGCGGCATCGGGTCCGAAGCAGAGGACGACCGCGCGCGGCGAGTGCTCCTCGACTTCGCGCAGGATCAGGTTGGCGGTGCCGAGCAGAGCGTTGACCGGCCGCCCATCCTTGCCCGTGATCGAGTCGGGCAGCGCGTAGAAGGCGCGGAACAGCATGGAGGGCGCGTCGACGACGAGAAGTGGTCCTGACATGCCCCGCACGCTAGCCCGTCGGGCGGGTTTCCGGTGCCCGGTGCCGCGGGTAGCCGGGTTGAGGTGGCCGAGCCAAACGACGCCACGCCGTTCCTCCCCGAGCGCACGTCGCTGAAGGGCCTGCGCGAGGCGGCTGCGGGCTGCCGCGGCTGTCACCTCTGGCAGGGCGCCACCCAGACGGTCTTCGGTGAGGGCCGCAAGAGCTCGCGCGTCATGCTCGTCGGCGAGCAGCCGGGTGACCGCGAGGACCGCGCCGGGCGTCCCTTCGTGGGACCGGCGAGCCGGGAGCTCGACCGGGCGCTCGAGGCGGCCGGGATCGAGCGCGCCGAGGCCTACCTCACGAACGTCGTCAAGCACTTCAAGTTCGAGGAGCGCGGCGGCCGTCGCATCCACCAGACGCCCAAGCGCTTCGAGGTTGAGGCCTGTCGGCCCTGGCTCGACGAGGAGCTCAAGGTCGTTCGCCCGGAGGCGCTCGTCCTGCTCGGTGCTACGGCAGCGAAGGCACTCCTGGGCAGCTCATTCCGCGTGACCCAGCACCGCGGCGAACTGCTCGACTCGGAGCTCGCGGACATCGTCACGGCCACCGTCCATCCGTCCTCGATCCTGCGCGGCCCGCCCGAGGACCGCGAGGCGAACCGCGCGGAGCTGGTCGCCGACCTAAGCGTGGTGGCCCGGGCGCTCGATTAGTCCGCGGGGGCTCGGCGGTCAGATAGGGAAAGCGACCCTACGGAGGATCGAAATGCTGTTGCCGGACAAGAACGCCGTCATCTACGGAGCGGGCGGCGGGATCGGCGGCGCCATGGCGCGCGCCTTCGCGGCCGAGGGCGCCAAGGTGTTCCTGACCGGTCGCACCCGCGAGAAGCTCGACGCGCTCGCCGCGGAGATCGGGGACGCCGCGGAGGTGGCCACCTTCGACGCAACCGACAAGCAGGCGGTCGACGAGCACGCCGATGCTGTGGCTGCCCAGGGCGGATTGCACGTGTCCGTCAACGTGATCGCGCATCCGACGAAGCACGGGACGCCGATGGTCGACATGGACGTCGACGAGTTCTTCCAGCCGATCCAGCAGGCCGTGCGGAGCAACTTCCTGACGACCGCGGCGGCCGCTCGTCATATGAAGGGACAGGGCGGCGGGGTGATCCTGTTCTTCGGCGGTCACGGCGACCCGATGCGCGAGTACTACCTCGGTGGCACCCAGGTGGCGTTCGAGGCCCTCGAGTCGATGCGCCGTCAGCTCTCCGCGGAGCTCGGCAGGGACGGCATCCGCGCGGTGACGCTGCGTAGCGGCGGCGTGCCCGACTCGGTGCCGACGGACTTCGACGGCCGCGACGCCATAGTCGAGGGCATCGTCGCCGAGACGATGCTGGGCCGCGCGGCAACCTACGAAGACGTGGGCAACGCCGCCGTGTTCGCCGCGTCGGACAAGGGCCGGATGATGACGGCGGCCACCGTCAACGTCAGCTGCGGAGCTCTGGTCGATTAGCCGGAGCTGCGCAGGGCGCGCGAGCGGTCCGCTACCGGCTGGAGGAAGTCTGGGAGTGGGCGGACGAGGCCGCGGCCTGTCTCACGCTCCCAGATCTGCTCCAACTGGGCGAGATGCTCGTCCATGACCGCGTCGATCAGCTCGAAGTCCGCCGAGCGGATCGCCGCCAGGGTGCGCTCGTGGATGGAGATCACCCAGTCCGGGACGAGTGGCGCGTGCACGGCCATGTCGCGGGCGATCTCGAGCCGCCGCAGCACGCTGCGCATCAGCTGCACGACGGTCGAGTTGCGCGTGGCACGCGCCATCGCCAGGTGGAACTTGAGGTCCAGCTGCAGGAAGAGATCCTCGTTGCGAAGGAAATCGGTGGCGGCCGCGATCTCGCGCTTGCGCTCGATCAGCGCCGCCAGGGCCACGAAGTCGTCCTCGCTCGCGTGCACGGCGGCGAGCTGGGCGACGCGCGGCTCGAGCAGGCGGCGCGCCTCGAGCACGCCCGCCACCTCGCTCACGCGGATCGCCTGGCGCGAGCGCACCAGCTCGCGCGGGATCAGCTCGGAGCTGACGAAGATGCCACCCGACTGGCCGCGGCGCACGTCGAGGACGCCGGCCTCGGCCAGGGTCCGGACCGCCTCGCGCAGGGTCGGGCGGCTGATGCGCATCTGGGCGGCGAGCTCGCGCTCGGACGGAAGGCGGTCGCCGATGTGCAGGTCGCCCGACTTGATCTTCTCGGCGATCTGCTCCACGGCCTCTTCGAACGTCCTGCGCGATGACACAGGTTCGAACGTGCGCTCCAAACCGGCCCCACTATAGGCAGGGATGTCCGCCAGGAGCGGCGCTCTCATGGCCGCGCAGCCGCGATCCGCTCGAGCGCCTGGCGCTCGGCGACCTCGATCGGCGGAGAGCCCTCGACCTGCGCGGTCTCGATCGCGAGATCGAGGCGGTCCATCGCACCGGCGATCAGCTCTGCCTCGCTCGGTCCGTGCTCGCCGTACCACTCGAGTGACACGTGGATCAGGCCGCCGCAGTTGGCCAGGAAGTCGGGCACGAAGAGGATGCCGCGCTCATTCAGGATGCGCGCTGTGGCGCGCGTGTCGAGCGGGTTGTTGGCCGCGCCCACCACAACGCGGCAATCGAGCGAGCGCGCGATTCCCTCGTCGATCATCCCGCCGGCGGCGCAGGGGGCGAGCACGTCCAGCGGGGCCGCCATCACCTCCTCGGCCGAGCCGGCGAGCTGCCCGGCGTACTCCGCGCAGAAGTGTTCACCACGAAGCGGGTCGAGGTCGTAGGCGAGGATCTCCGCGCCGCGCGTGCTCAGCTTCGCGGCGAGCACGGAGCCGACCTTGCCGAGCCCGACGACCCCGATGCGGCGACCGTCCAGCTCCGCCGAGCCGGTAGCGGACGCGAGGCCGCGCAGCAGGGCCTGGAAGACGGTTTCGGCCGTGACGGGGGAGGGGTCGCCGCCGCCGCCGTTCTCGACCGAGCGGCCCACGGCGAAGCGCGTGAACTGGGACACGTAGTCCATGTCGGCGCACGTCGTGCCGATGTCTTCGGCAGTCACGTAGGCGCCCTGCAGCCCGTCGATCACGTGCGCCGCGCCCTCGAGCCGCGCATGACGCAGATCGTCGTTCCCGTCGTCGATCATGACCGCCTTGCCGCCACCCAGGTCGAGCCCGGCCGCCGACGCCTTCAGCGTCATCGTGCGCGAGAGCCGCATGACGTCGTCGAGCGCCTCCCTTAGCCCGCCGGCGTAGCTCTTGAGGCGCATCCCGCCAAGCGACGGCCCGAGCACGGTCGAGTGGACGGCGATGATCAGCCGCAGGCCGGTGTCGGCGTCCTGGCGGATGACGATCTGCTCATGATCGTCATCTGCAAGCGAAATGTTCGGGCGCTGAGCGGCCTGGGTAGCAATGGTCATGTAGGTTGACCTTATACCGGGTCCCGGCTTCCTTCAACCCACGAAACATCAAGGATAGGGTGGGTTGTGGACAGAATCGGGCCGGGGAATCGTTGCGTTCCGCGTATCGCTATTGGTAAGGTGACTTTCCCAAACACGGGCGGGACAGGAGGATGGAGAGCCGCGTGACCCCCACAGCACTGCGCCAGCGTTCCAGGGCTGCCCAGCACGGGGCGCGCCGCGACGGCCGCCGTCGTGCCGGCGCTGACCTACGCGAGGGCGCCAGCCGCGACATCTCCCTCGACGACAAGTACGTCCTCGAGGACGGCCGCATCCTGCTCACGGGCGTGCAGGGCCTCGTCCGCCTGCCGCTCGACCAGCACCGTGCCGATCGCCGTCGGGGCCTCAGCACCGCGACGATGATCTCCGGCTACCAGGGCTCGCCGCTCGGCGGTCTCGACCGCGAGCTCGCCCGCAACAAGAAGATTGCCCGGGAACATCACGTTCATCACGTACCCGGGCTCAACGAGGAGCTCGGCGCGACCTCGGCCTGGGGCAGCCAGCTCGCCTCGGACCTGCCCGGCGCCCGCTACGACGGCGTGCTTGCGATGTGGTACGGCAAGGCGCCAGGACTCGATCGGGCTGCCGACTCGCTGCGCCACGGCAACTTCGTCGGGGTCTCCCGCACGGGCGGTGCGCTCGCCGTCGTCGGCGACGATCCAAGCTGCAAGTCGTCCACCATCCCCAGCGCCTCCGAGCGTATGTTCGCGAGCCTGCAGATGCCGGTGTTCTTCCCCGGCAGCGTGCAGGAGGTACTCGACCTGGGCCTGCACGCGCTCGCCTGCTCGCGCGCATCCGGCCTCTGGGTCGGCTTCAAGGTCGTCACGAACGTCGCGGATGCACTGAGCACGGCGGCCGTGGCGCCCCAGCGCATCGAGCCTGTCATGCCGACCGTGATGTGGGAGGGCAAGCCGTACGAGCACGTACCGAACGCGAATCTGCTCGCGCCGGCCTCGCTCGATATGGAGCGCACGCTGCTCGGCCCGCGTACCGAGCTCGCGCTCGCCTATGCCCGCGAGAACGGGATCAACCGCATCGAGGGCGCGCGCGACGCCTGGCTCGGCATCGTCGCCCCCGGCAAGACCTACTTCGACGTGGCGCACGCGCTGCGCGCGCTCGGCCTCGAGGGCCCCGCGCTCGAGCGCGCCGGCATCCGGATCCTGAAGCTCGGCATGGTCTCGCCGCTCGAGCCGCAGATCGCGCGTGAGTTCGCGGCTGGGCTGGACGAGATCGTCGTCGCGGAGGAGAAGGGGCCGTTCGTCGAGACGCTCCTGAAGGAGACCCTCTACGGGACGACCGACGCGCCGCGCATCCTCGGAAAGCGCGACGAGCAGGGCGCCACGCTGCTGCCCGCCGAGCTCGACCTCGACGCTGACCTGATCGCGCGCGCCGTGGCCGCCCGGCTCGAGCGCCGCGGCCTTTCGATCGACTCAGTTGAGGGCCGCCTGCGCAAGCTCGCCGAGATCCATGGCCGCCGGCCCGAGCTGCCGATGGCGCAGCGCACGCCGTTCTTCTGCTCCGGCTGCCCGCACAACTCGTCGATCAAGGCGCCCGAGGGCACGCTCGTGGGTGGCGGCATCGGCTGCCACACGATGGTGTTGCTGAACCCGGAGGGCAAGGGCGAGATCACCGGCATCACCCAGATGGGCGGCGAGGGCGCCCAGTGGATCGGCATGGCGCCCTTCACTGACGACCGTCACCTGGTGCAGAACCTGGGCGATGGCACCTTCCATCACTCCGGCTCGCTCGCCGTGCGCGCAGCGGTCGCGGCCGGCGTGAACATCACGTACAAGATCCTCTACAACGAGCACGTCGCGATGACAGGCGGCCAGGCGATCGAGGGCCAGCTGAGCGTCCCCGATCTCACGCGCTGGCTCGAGCTCGAGGGCGTCCGGCGCATCATCGTCACGGCCGAGGACCCGAGCCGCTACAAGGGCGTCGAGCTGGCAGGCATCGCCGAGGTGCGCGACCGCAAGCAGCTGCTGCCAAGCCAGCAGGAGCTGGCGGAGGTCGAGGGCGTGACCGTCCTCATCCACGATCAGGAGTGCGCCGCCGAGCTGCGCCGGTCGCGCAAGCGCGGCAAGGCTCCCGAGCCCGCCGAGCGCGTCTGGATCAACGAGCGCGTCTGCGAGGGCTGCGGCGACTGCGGCCAGAAGTCGAGCTGCCTGTCGGTGATCCCCGTGGAGACCGAGTTCGGCCGCAAGACCCAGATCCATCAGGCGTCCTGCAACAAGGACTTCTCATGCCTCGAGGGGGACTGCCCCTCTTTCCTCACGGTCGTGCCGGCGGAGAAGGCGAAGCATCGCACGCCGGCTCTCGACGTCGAGCTGCCCGAGCCGGAGCCGCGCGTCAGCGCCAGCGACTTCGGCGTGCGCATGATGGGCATCGGCGGCACCGGCGTTGTGACCGTCAACCAGGTGCTCGGCATGGCGGCGCTGATCGACGGCCTGCACGTATCCGGTCTCGATCAGACCGGGCTCTCCCAGAAGGGCGGCCCGGTCACCTCCGATCTGCGCATCACGAGCGAGCCGGTCCCGTCGGCCAGCAAGATGCCCGCCGGCTCGGTCGACCTCTACCTGGGCTTCGACCTGCTCGGCGCGGCCAGCGAGAAGAACCTCGTGACGGCCGACCGTGAGCGGACCGTCGCCGTCGTCTCGACGAGCGCGGTTCCGACCGGCCGCATGGTCGTGGACGTAAATGAGCGCTTCCCGGAGCTCGCCGGCCAGCTCGACCAGATCGAGGCGGCGACGCGTCGGGAGGACAACCTCTACCTCGACGCCCAGCGCCTCTCGGAGCGCCTCTTCGGCGACCACATGATGACCAACACCCTCGCGCTCGGCGCCGCCTTCCAGCGCGGGCTGCTGCCGGTCTCGCGCGAAGCGCTTGAGGAGGCGATCCGCCTCAACGGTGCCGCGGTTGAGAAGAACCTCGCGGCCTTCGCCTGGGGCCGGGCGGTCGTAGCCGCGCCCGACGCCGTCGAGGCGGCCACGCGCGATCCCGAGACGGTCGTGCCGGTGCGTGAGCTCGGCGAGCGCGAGCGCGAGCTCGTCACGCTCGCCGTGGACGGCGACGACGGCGAGCTGCGCAGGCTCGTCGAAACGCGCGTGCCCGAGCTCGTCGCCTACCAGAACGACGCCTACGCGGAGCGCTACGCGCAGCTGGTCCGGCGCGCCCACGTGACAGAGCAGGAGCGGACCCCGGGGCACACCGAGCTCACCGAGGCGGTGGCGCGCCAGCTCTTCAAGCTGATGGCCTACAAGGACGAGTACGAGGTCGCGCGCCTCCACCTGGACGCCGTCGAGCAGGCCAAGCTCGACGCCGAGTTCGGCGAGGGCGCGAAGGTCTACTTCATGCTGCACCCGCCGATGCTGCGGGCGATGGGACTCGACCGCAAGCTCAAGCTCGGCTCCTGGTTCGTGCCGGTCTTCCGCCGCCTCTATGCGATGCGGCGCCTGCGCGGCACGCGGCTCGATCCCTTCGGCAAGGCCGAGGTGCGCCGCGTCGAGCGCGAGCTCATCGGCGAGTACGAGGATCTCATCGGCGAGGCGCTCACGCTCCTGACTCCGGAGACGCACGACACGGCCGTCGAATTGCTCGAGCTGCCGGACCTTATTCGCGGCTACGAGGAGATCAAGCTGCGCGGCGTCGTTATGTTCCGCAAGCGCGCCGACGGCATCCTCAAGCGGCTGCGCGCCGGGAAGCCGGCGCCGCAGGTCCTGTCGCTCGACCGGTAACAATCCGGTCACATCTCGGCCGCGGCGCGACTCATAGGGTCGCCCGATGACGAAGCGACTGGTCCTCGCCCTGCTCACCTGCGCATCCGTGCTCGCCGCCGCTCCCGCCGCCGGCGCGGTCGAACTCACGAAGCTCGGCAGCACGCCGGCGCAGGGGGAGGCCCAGGCCGAGATCGCCGCCTATCACCCGAAGACCGAGCAGGCGTTCGTCACGAACGCCGAGGACAACACGCTCGACATCTACGACTTCTCCGACCCGACCGCGCTAAGCGACCCGGTGTCGATCGACCTGTCGCCGTACGGCGCCGGCCCCAACAGCGTGGACGTGAGCAAGAACGGACTCGTAGCGGTGGCTGTGGAGGCGGATCCGATCACGGCGCCGGGCAGCGTCGAGATCTTCGACACCGACGGCAATCACCTGCACTCGTTCCCGGCCGGCTCGCTGCCCGACATGCTCACCTTCGCCGAGCACGACAAGTACCTGCTCGTCGCGAACGAGGGCGAGGCGCTCTCGGCCGACGACGATCCGCAGGGAAGCGTGACCGTCATCAAGCTGCACAACAAGCTCTCGAGGTCGACGGTGAGGACGGCCGGCCTCGCGGGCGTCCCGCGCGTCGGCGAGTACCGAATCGCGTGCCCGGGCACGCCGTTTGCCCAGGACGCCGAGCCCGAGTACATCTCCGAGGGCGGCTTCGGCACGGCGCTGGTGACGCTGCAGGAGACCAACGCCGTCGGTGTGCTCGACATCGAGCGCGGACGCTTCGTGCTCGTGCGCGGCCTCGGCTACAAGGACCACGGCCTGGCGCGCAACGCGCTCGACCCGAGCGACGACGACGGCGGGATCAACATCAATCCCTGGGACAGCCTCGAGGGGATGTACCAGCCGGACGCGATCGCCTCCTACAGCTGGTTCGGCCTGCCCTACTACGTGACCGCGAACGAGGGCGACGCGCGCGAGCGCGACGGTTGCGAGGAGGAGGACCGCGCCGGTGACCTCGAGCTCGACCCGACCGCCTTCCCGAATGCGGCCGAGCTGCAGGACGACGCCGCGCTCGGCCGCCTGAATGTCTCGACGACGACGGGCGACACAGACGGCGATGGCGACTTCGACCGCCTGTTCGCCTTCGGCGCCCGCTCGTTCTCGATCCTGGGACCGCTCGGCGGCCTCCTCTGGGACTCGGGTTCGCAGCTCGAGCGGATCGCGGCGGCCGAGGAGCCCGAGCGCTTCAACTTCTCGAACGAGGAGCCCGGCGAGCTCGACGAGCGCAGCGACAGCAAGGGTCCCGAACCGGAGGGGCTCGACGTGGGCACGGTCGGCTTCCGCACCTACGCCTTTGTCGCCTCAGAACGCCAGGGCGGCATCTACGCCTACCGGCTGCAGGGCCCCTCCGCGTCGTTCGAGGACTACCTGAACGCTCGCCCGGAGGACCTCGGACCGGAGGGCGTTCAGTTCGTGCCGCGCTCCGACAGCCCGACGGGCCGAGCGATGCTGCTCGTGACGAACGAGATCAGCGGGACGGTCACGGCGATCGACGTGGCGTCGTAGATCAGCCCGGTCTGCGGCCCGTGACGATCAGGTAGCGCCCGTTGAGCTCGACCTCCGGCGGGCGGTCGTTGCAGGACGCGAGCAAGCGGTCGAACGCGGGCCGCAGCGCGGCCAGCTTGTACTCGTCGAGCCAGTAGGGCGCAGTGAGTACCTCGAATGCGCGCGTGGGGGACGGCCAGCTCATCCGGAGCGTGCGCGTGCGCAGCTGCAGATCCTCGAGCAGTGGGCCGAGCCGGCGCCTGACGGCCGCCTCGCGGCCCCAGGCCGAGGGCCAGAGCACGCCGTCCGGCAGCGGTTCGACGTCCTCGACCAGCTCGTCGAGCCGCCCGGGAAGACCGCGTGGCACCCAGGCGGTGAGCCCGACGAGGCCGCCCGGGCGCACGACCCGCACGAGCTCCCGCGCGGTTCGGAGCGCACGCGGCGCGTAGCTCGCGCCGAAGCTCGACAGCACCGCGTCGAAGCGATCGTCGCCGTAGGGGAGATCCTGCGCGTCCGCCACGAGCCAGCCGACGTCGGCTCCGGCGCCCTCCGAGCGCTTGCGGCCGCGTCCGATCATGGCCGGGGACAGGTCACACGCTTCGACCTCGGCGCCGGCCGCGGCGGCTCGCATGGCCACGTTGCCGTCCCCCGCGCCCACGTCGAGAACCGCGTCGCCGGGTTCGAGCTCGGCGAGCTCGACGAGCACGTCCGCCGCCGGCTCGAGCGCTCGCAGCAGCTCCGCGTGCGACCCGGCATCCCAGCCCTCGAGCACGCGTGTGTGCGCCGCTTCGAAGTCGATCTCGGCCGCCGCCGTGCTCCCGCGCGGAATACGCAACAGCGAGCGCCGCGAAACCACCTGCTCCTCGAGGGGACGCGAGCGGGGCGGCGGCTTCCCGTACACGTCGCGCTGGCTCACGGCGGCGATCGTATCCGCGCTTGGAGGCGTTTGGCGCGTGTACCCAACCACATTTACGAGGCCGTCACACGGGCGTCACAAGCGCGCCGATGGGGTCAGGTTGGATCCGGCCCCCACGACCAAGGAGGCGCACCACATGGCCATCGACGTCACGCGCAGGAGGTTCGTAGGGGGGTCGGCCGCTCTGGCCGGCGGAGTCGCTCTGGGCGGCCCGATGTCGGCGCTCGCGAAACGCTCGGGCAGCGGCGCGCGCGCAAGGGCCGTTGGGTACGGGCCCCTGCAGCCCACACCCGACGAGGACACCGGCACGGTCTACCTCGACCTGCCCGAGGGCTTCAAGTACCGCGTGATCTCGACGCAGGGGCAGACGATGGATGACGGCAACCCCTGTCCCGGGATCTTCGACGGCATGGCCGCCTACCCAGGTCGCGGCAACACGACGATTCTGATCCGCAACCACGAGAACCGCTCGCGGCCAGGCGAGATCACGGTCGACGTGCCGGCCGGGAAGCGCTACGACCACGATGTCAACGTCCGTGGCGGGAACACGAAGCTCGTCGTATCGAGGCAGCGCGAGCTGCTCGAGGAGTTCGCCGTGCTGGGCGGCACCCACACCAACTGCGCCGGTGGAGCGGCGCCCTGGCGCTCCTGGATCACCTGCGAGGAGATCTTCAACTACGGCTCAGTTGAGGCCAACGTCACGCCGGGAACCGGGATCCCGCACGGCTACATCTTCGAGGTGGACGCGGATGCCGACGGCCCGGTCGATCCGGTGCCGATCACGGCGGCGGGCCGCTTCTCCCATGAGGCGGTCGCCTGGTACAACGGCGTCCTCTACGAAACCGAGGATCGCGGCAACGCCTGCTTCTACAGGTTCCTGCCGACGCGGCGGCCGGACGAAGTGGGCGATCTGTCCTTCGGCGGCGTCCTCCAGGCGCTGGTCGTGCGCGGGCGGCCCAACCTCGACATGAACACGGTCAACCCGGGCGAGTCGTTCCAGGTGGAGTGGGTGACGATCGAGGAGCCCAACCCGCTGACCGACACCGTGCGCGTGGAGGCGCAGTCCAAGGGCGCGGCGATCTTCGACCGCACCGAGGGCGCATGGCCGGCCGGCAGCAGCGTCTACTTCGACTGCACCACGGGCGGCGAGGCGCAGCTCGGCCAGCTCTGGCAGCTGACGCCGCAGGGACGAAACGGCGGCGTGCTCAAGCTGATCTACGAGTCGACGAGCCTCGAGGATCTGGAGGGGCCCGACAACGTGGTCGTCGTGCCGCACACGGGCGACGTCTTCCTGCAGGAGGACGCAAGCGGCGAGCAGTTCGTCCGCGGCGTCACGAAGAGCGGCAAGATCTACAACTTCGCCCGCACGGCGCTGAACGAGACCGAGTTCTGCGGAGGCACGTTCTCGCCGGACGGGCGGACGTTCTTCGTCAACCAACAGGGCGACCGCGGCGACGTCGGCGTGGACGAGGCGGCGCTGACGTACGCGATCTGGGGGCCGTTCGACTACCGCGAGGACTAGTCGTCCTCACCCTCATCCGGGTTGCCGCGGCTGATGGCAACCGTCGAGGGCTTCGGCGTGGAGGGGAAGTCACCCTCCACGCGGTTGCCCTCAGGCCACCAGCTCGTGTAGGTCGTCTCCTGGCCGAAGATGCCCGGTGATGTCGAGGTGAGACCGGTCATCTCGCCCGGGTGCTGGACGTTGACGAAGAACGTCTCCTCGCCCGGCGTGAAGTAGGGACCGGTCAGCTCGCATTCGACGGGCCCGTTGGCAAAGCGGAAGGCGATGCCGCGGTTCGGGCCCGAGGTCGGGACCATGAACATCGCGTTGTTCTTGTGGTAGGCGTACTCGTTCGCCTGGTTCAGCCTGCTCGACGAGATGTCCGTCACGACCCAGAGGTTCCCGGCCCTGTCGAAGACCAGGTTGTCGGGACTCGAGAAGCCTTGCTCGCCGGGGTCGGTCGCGCCCGTAGGGCCGCCCGCCGCGTAGTCGCGCCAGCTGAACTCGAGCGCCTCCGGGTCGTTGTTCCGCTCGCGCAGGCGGCGGACCGAGCCGTGCGAGTCCCTGACGCTGCTGTTGTTGGTGAGCGCGACGAAGATGCTGCCGTCGTCTGCCACCTCGACGTCCTCCGGCCGGTTGGTCGCGAAGTGCAGGTCGAACTCCGCCGAGCCGAACGCCGCGCGCAATTTCGTGGAGGTGTCGTCGAGCATCTCGTCCGGAACGGGGACCCAGCTCCCGGTTCCCTCGGTGGCGTTGATCGGCGTCGTATCGCCAGCGGTCCGGAAGCGGCGCCGGCCCTCGGGCTCCCAGCGCGCGATGTAGAGCTGGCCCGACTCCAGGATCGCGCGGTTGTCGGCGTGCTTGCCCTTCCGCAGCGATCGGTCTGAGATGAACTTGTAGACGCCGTCGTTGGCGCGGTCGTCGCCCATGTACAACACGAAGCGCTTGCCGGGCTCGTGGCGGAAGGCCGCGTTCTCGTGCCTGAAGCGGCCGAGTGCCGTGTGCTTGCGCCCGACGCCGCCGGGGTCGTAGGGGTCGTGCTCGCAGACCCAGCCGTACTTCTGGAAGGCCTTGAACTCGTACTCGGCGTCCTCGGGCTGGCCTCCGAACTGGTGCCAGCCGTAGCCGAAGTCAAGGTTCACGGCGACGTTCGTCCCGTAGCCGTCGAAGTTCTCCTCACAGGAGATGGCGGTGCCCCACGGCGTGACGCCGCCCGAGCAGTTGCCCACCGATCCGTGCGCGCTCGTGCCGATCCCGGGCGCTCCGACCAGCGGGCCCGTGAACTTGAGATCGGGGCGGTCGCCGTAGATGCGGCGGTTGTAGGGGGAGGGGGAGACCACCTTCCAACGGCCGTTGCGGCGCCGGCGGATGTGCAGGATCGAGTTGCCGACGCTGTCCTGCTCCTCCTGAACCTGGGCTGGTGTCTTGTCCGCGCCCGTCGGCTTGTAGCCGTGCAGGAAGAAGGGGTCGGGGTACTCGTGATTCACGAACAGCAGCCCCTCGCGGCTGCCCTTGAGCGGGAAGAAGGCGAGGAAGTCGTTGTTGAAGCCGTAGCGGAGCGGCCGGCGCATGCCGTCGCGGAACACGTCCCCCCACGAGATCAGGACGTCGGCCCGGAATCCCTGCGGCACCTCGAATGCGTCGTTGCTCGACGGCGCGATCGCCGTGAAATCGCTGAATCCGTTGCGACGGCCGCGGGCCACGGCCGTCTCGGAGAAGAGGTCGAGCCCGGAGCGCTGCATCCCCACAGCAGCGGCCGTGGAGGCGCCGGCGACGGCGATGCCGCGGATGAAGTCCCGGCGCGTGGGCGTCGACAGCTTGCCGCGCAATGACCGGTCGGCGGCGTCGCTGCGGTCGGCCGGACGAGATGCTGAATCCACTGGTTCTCCTCCTCGGACGGGACGACGTCGAGGTCATACCCGGTTCACGGCACCGTCACCCGCCAGGCCCCTCCTGCTATCCCCGGTATATGCACACGTTCAAGATCGGCGGCGACCTCGAGGTGCGCCGCCTCGGCTTCGGGGCGATGCGGATCACGGGCGACGGCATCTGGGGTCCCCCCGCGGATGAGGACGCAGCGCGCGCGCTGCTGAGGCGCGTCGTCGAGCTCGGCCTCAATTTGATCGACACCGCCGACTCGTACGGTCCTGAGGTGAGTGAGAACCTGATCGCCGAGGCGCTGCATCCCTACCCGGACGGGCTCGTGATCGCCACCAAAGGCGGCTTGACCCGGACCGGGCCGGGCCAGTGGCCGCGCGACGGCCGGCCCGAGCATCTGCGCGAGGCCTGCGAGGGCAGCCTGACCCGCCTCAAGCTCGACCGCATCGACCTCTACCAGCTGCACTCGCCCGATCCCAAGGTGCCCTTCGAGGACTCGGTCGGCGCTCTCAAGGAGCTGCAGGACGACGGGAAGATCCGCCACATCGGGGTTTCGAACGTCTCGGTGGATGAGCTCGAGCGGGCGCGCAGGATCGTCGACGTCGTGACGGTGCAGAACCGCTACAACCTGACCGACCGCTCCTCCGAGGACGTGCTTGACGCCTGCGAGCAGGCGGGCATCGGGTTCATTCCCTGGTTCCCGCTCGCCAGGGGCTCGCTTGCCGAGCCGGGCGGTGCCCTAGAGGAGGTGGCGCACGCGCACGACGCCACCCCGGGCCAGGTGACTCTCGCGTGGCTGCTCGCACGCTCGAAGGTCATGCTGCCGATTCCCGGGACGTCCTCGGCCGAGCACCTCGAGCAGAACGTGGCAGCCGAGGAGCTGATCCTCAGCGACGAGGAGCGAGATGCGGTTGCGGCCGCGGGGGCGGGGTAGAGATCGATGATGACTTCTGAGCCCACCAGCCTTGACCACGTCGCCCTGTGGGTGAGCGAGCGGCAGCCGCTGGCCCGCTTCCTCTGCGACCAGCTCGGCATGCACGTGATCGAAGAGACCGACAGCTTCACGCTAGTCGGCGTGGACGCGAAGCTCGGCAAGCTGACCCTCTTCGACGCCGACGGGCCGCGCGAGCGCGGCCTGCTCCAGCGCGTGGCGCTCCGGGTCGGCGACCCCGACGCTGTGGCGTCCGGCCTGGGCGTTCAGGCCGAGCGCGCCGCCGACGGCGTGCTCGAGCTGGACGCGCCCGGCGGCCTGCGGATCGGCCTCGTGGAGGCGGACGGACGCGACTTCGACCTCGATCACGTCGTGCTCACTCTCGCCGATCCAGAATCCGCGGCGGTGGAGCTCGCGGAGCTCGGCTTCGAGCGTCGCGACGGTGTGCTCGCCGTCGACGACCGCACGCTGCGGCTGGAGCAGGGCGTGGCCGACGATGGCGGCCGGCCGCTCCTCAACCACCTCGCCCTGCTCGTCGACGACGCGCACCGTGTGCAGGACGAGGCGGAGCGCGACGGGCGCGAGATCGACGACGTCAAAGACGCCCCGAACACCTTTGCGGTGTTCCTGCGCGGCCCGGAGGGCGTCCGCATTGAGTACGTGGAGCACAAGCCGGGCTTCGCGCTCGTCTGAGCCGTGCCCGACCTGGTCGTAGCCGGGGCCGGCATGGCCGGGCTCGTCGCTGCGGCCGAGGCACGCCGGCTCAGCGCGCAGCCGATCGTCCTCGAGAAGCTCGACGAACCGGGCGGCTCGATGCGGCTGTCGAGCGGCGTCGTATGGCGGCACCGCGAGTTCGACGGCTTCAGGGCCGACTGTCCGGCGGGGGACGAGCGGCTCCAGGCGCTCCTGTTCGCGCGGCTCGACGGCGACCTGCGCTGGCTGGAGGCGCTCGGCGCACCGGTCACCGAGCGCGCCACCGGCAACCCGCTCACGACCGGCGTGCGCTTCGATCCCGACCGCCTCACTTCCGCGCTCGTCTCCGCCGCGGGCGGGGGCGGCTCCGCGGTGCGCTGCGGCGCCGCCCTCACCGAGCTGCCCGAGGACGCGCCCGTCGTGCTCGCCAGCGGTGGCTTCGGCGCGAGCCGTGAGCTGCTCCGCGAGCATGTGACGGCGGAGGCGGAGCATGTCTTCCTGCGGGCGGCGCCCGGCGGCACGGGTGATGGGCTGCGCCTCGGCGTCGCGGCGGGCGGGCGCCTGAGCCACGGCATCCACGAGGTGTACGCGCGGCTGATGCCGGCACCACCCGCGCAGATCGGGCCCTCCGACCTCGTCAGGCTCTCGCAGCTCTACGCCAGCCACGCCACGGTCACGAACGAGACGGGGGAGGGCTACCGCACGCAGACCTGGTCAGAGATCGACGTCGCCCAGTGGGCGGCGCGCCAGCCGCGTGCGCGCGCCTGGCTTCGCGTGGACAGCGCCCGATTCGGCGAGCGCGTGCGCGATCGCAGCGTCGGAGAGATGGTGTATGCCGCAGAGGCTGCCGGTGCGCCCATCCGGCGCGACGGCGACGATGTGACGGTGGAGACCGTCGCCGGGATCACGACGACGCTCGGTGGGCTCGCGATCGACACGCACGCCGAGGTTGTCCCAGGGGTGTTCTGCTGCGGAGCGGACGCGGGCGGCATCGCCACTGGCGGCTACGCGAGCGGGCTGGCCGCGGCGCTGGTCTTCGGCCGGATCGCGGCGCGCGCCGCGCTCGGGGAGGCGCCGTGAGCGATGACGCGGAGGTCCACGCCGCACCTGCCGAGGTGCGCCGTAGCGGCCATGCCTTCGGAAGCGGTGAGCCGTTCAGCGTTGGGATCGAGGAGGAGCTGCTGCTCGTCGACCCGGCCACGCTGCAGCTCGCGCACGTCGCCGACCGGATCGTGCCCGCGGTCGATCTGCCCGAAGGCCGCGCCGACCACGAGGCCTTCCTCGCCGAGATCGAGCTTCGCTCGAGCGCCCAGTCGGATACGGCCACAGCCGCGGCCGAGCTGGCCGAGAACCGGGCGGCGGCGCGCGCCGCGGGCGCGACTCTGATGGGCGTGGGCCTGCATCCTGATGCCGGCTACGGCGATGTGCGGCTCGTCGACTCCGAGCGCTACCGGCGCGTGGAAGATGAGATGCGCGGCCTAATCAAGCGGACGCCCGAGTGCGCCCTGCACGTGCATGTGGGAATGCCCGACCCGGAGACGGCGGTCGCGGCCAGCAACGGCCTGCGCGAGGCCCTGCCGCTGATCCAGGGACTGGGCGCAGGGTCGCCGTTCTGGTTCGGCCTCGACTCCGGGCTCGCCAGCGCGCGCTCGGCGATGGTGCGCGGGTACCCCGGCCGCGGCGCGCCGCCGCCGCTGCGCGACTGGGAGCAATACCTGGCTGAGCTCGACGCGATCGGGGCGGGCGGCGGCCCGCAGGACCACACGATGGTCTGGTGGGACGTGCGCCTCCAGCCGCGGCTGGGCACGATCGAGCTGCGCGAGCTCGATGTCCAGGCGGGCCTCGACGAGGCCGCGGGGCTGACGGCACTCGTCCGCGCGCTGGCGCGCCGGGCGGCTGAGGCGCCGGTCGAGCAGCCGACGCCCACCCAGACGCTCGCCTGGTCCTGGTTCAGAGCTACGCGCGACGGCCTCGATGCCGAGGTGGCCCACGGCGGGCGGCTCGTCCCGCTGCGTCAGCTCGCGCGCGACACGCTTGCCGTGCTCGCGGGTGAGGACGCGGCGCTCGAAGGCGTCGAGAAGATCCTCAGCGAGGGGAACGGAGCGGACCGCCAGCGAGCGGCCTTCGCGCGCGGTGGGATGCGTGCGCTGCTCGAGTACATCGCGGCGGAGACAGCGCGTCCGTTGGGCGGCCGTGCCGAGGTCGCCGGCTAGGCCGGCGACCGAGGCTCGGCTCTGCTCTCTGAAGCTGTTCCGCGGGTCAGGCGGCCTCGCGGAGCGCGGCGACGGCGTCGTCCTTGGCGAGCCGGCGCAGCGCACGGTCCTCGAGCTGGCGGACGCGCTCGCTCGAGAGGCCGAGACGGCGGCCGGTCTCACGCAGCGCGTGCGGCTCCTCGCGATCGAGCCCGAAACGCAGCGTGATGATGTCGCGCTCGACATCCGGCAGCGTCTCCACGGCCTCGCGGAGCCGGTCGTCCTCCATGGTCGAGACAACCTCTTCCTCGACGGTCGGGCCCTCGCCGGCGATCAGGTCGCCGAGGGCGGTCTCGCCGTCCTCACCGACGCCCTGGTCGAGGCTCGTGGGGCCGCGGTCCGCGCGACGGATGTCGGCCACCTCGTCGAGCGGAAGGTCCACGAACTCCGCGATCTCCTCCTCCGTCGGCTGGCGGCCAAGCTGGACGGCGAGCTTGCGCTCCGCGTCCTGGATCTTGCGCGCCCGCGCGACGATGTGAACCGGCAGGCGGACGGTGCGGCCCGAGTTGGCGAGGCCGCGGCCGATGGCCTGACGGATCCAGAGCGTCCCGTAGGTGGAGAACTTGAAGCCCTTGCGCCAGTCGAACTTCTCGACCGCGCGGATCAGGCCGAGCATGCCCTCCTGGATCAGATCCGAGAGGGGCAGACCCTGCCCCTGATACTTGCGCGCGACGGAGATCACGAGCCTGAGGTTCGCGTTGATCATTCGCTCCTTCGCGGCAAGGTCACCCCGCTCGATGCGCTTCGCGAGCTCGACCTCGTCCTCCGCCGTGAGCAGCGGATGGCGTCGCGCCTCGTTGAAGAACAGCTGCAGAGAGTCCTCGAGCTCCACCGGCGCGACGTGGCGGGTCTCGGGCGTCTCCGCGGGGCGAATCAGCGTGTCAGTCGTCATAGCTTCTCGATTTGATAGTTCGAAGTCCGTCGAAAGTATTACACAGACGAACTTCGCGGGTTACCCAGCGCACACGCAGAAAACCCCCGAACGAGAGGGGGTTTCCAATCCCCGATTGGACGTAACGTCCAAAACGGTGTACCGATTGCTTGCGCGTACAACATATTCTATCACAGGGCGGTCTTTTCCTGCTCCGCAAGCGGCCCCGGCGCGGCCCGGACCTGGATCAGCCCGTGTGGGCAGCGTAGGCTTCCGGGTAGAAGCCGGCACGGAACGTCCCCTTCGAAGGAGGGCAGGGCATGCAGGTGACCGCTCCCGAACGCGACCAGTTGCGCCGACTCGCGGAGCTGAGGCTAGAAAAGCCGGTTGTGCTCAGCCTCTACCTCGACCTGGACCCGTCCGAGTTCGGCACTCAGCCGGCGCGCGCCACGGCCGTGCGCTCGCTGCTCGACGACGCCGAGCGCCGCGTTCGCGAGCACGACAACCTGCCGCATGAGGACAAGGTGGGTCTGCAAGCATCGCTCGAGCGAGCCTCGGTGTTCCTCGAGCGCAGCCTTCCGACCGAGGGGGCCCAGGGTGTCGCGGTCTTCGCGAGTGAGTCAGCCAAGCTGTTCGAGGCGATCAAGCTGCCGCGCCCGGTCAGCAACCGGGTCGCGATCGGGCGCTCGCCGCTGGTGGGCCCGCTCGCCCGCTTCGAGCGGCGCGAGCGCTGGTGCGTGGCGCTCGTGAGCCGCCGCGACGCGCGCATCTTCCGCGGCTCTCCCGATGGCCTGCGCGAGATCGAGCAGATCCACGACACCGTCTTCGGCCAGCACGACCGGGGCGGGCTGTCGCAGGCGCGTTTCGCGCGCGGGATCGAGAAGGAGAAGGACGACCACCTGCGGCACACGGGCGAGGCGCTCCTCCGCCACTTCAAGATCCGGCCCTTCCAGCGGCTGCTGCTCGGCGGCCCGCACGAGGTCGTGAAGGACTTCGAGGGCAAGCTGCACGGGTATCTGCGCGATCGAGTGGTCGACGGGCGCATCGGCGTGGACGTCGATGTCGCAACGCCGGACAGCGTGCTGGAGGCGGCGCGCCCCGTCTTCGAGAAGGTCGAGCGCGAGCACGAGGCGCGCTTGCTCGAGCGCGTCGGCGAGCGCGGCGTGACCGGAATCGAGGCCGTGCTCGGGGCGCTCAACGAGCGCCGCGTGGAGGTGCTGCTGCTCGACGAGCAGTTCTCCGGGGTCGCCGGCGCGCAGTGCGCGGTGTGCGGGTTGCTCGCCGAGGAGGGCGACAGCTGCCCTGCTGACGGCGCCGAGATGATCCCGCTCGAGGACCTGACGGATGCGGCGATCGAGCTCGCCGTCCAGCAGTCCGCTGAGATCGTCGCGATCCGCCATCACCGCGACAAACTCGACGACTACGGCGGCGCGGCGGCGCTGCTGCGCTTCTGAGGTTCGGCGCGTGCCGGACCGGGAATCCGAGAGACTTCACCATTGACCAAGGAGGGATGACCTGATGTTCAAGCTGCTGATCGGCGCCGCGCTGGGGTTCGCCGCCGCCGCGTGGTTCATGGGATCGCAGGATGGGGCTCAGAAGCTCGCGCAAGTGAAGGAGAAGGCCACCGGGATCGCGGGCAAGGCCAAGGGGGTCCCGGAGGGCGACTCCTATGCCTCGGCGACCGCCGGCGAGCCGATCGTCGAGACGGACCCGACGAGCGCGCCCGGCCCGGAGACGTTCAGCCGGTCCTAGCCGCGGTCGGGAACAAATCGGGCGTCTAGGCGGGCTCGAGCACCGGGCCGTCTAGGCGCTCAGCCGCCTCGCGCAGGGCGTCACGCAGGGCGAGCTGTGATTCGAGCGACAGCGCGGCGATCTCCTCGGGCGGCGAGGACATCCGCTCGACCACCTCCGCGCGCACGCGCTGACCCTCTGGGGTAAGCCGGATGATCTTCACGCGCCGGTCCGTCTCCAAACTGCGTCGCTCGATCAGGCCGCGCGCCTCGAGGCGGTCGACGATGCCGGTGACGTTTGACGGGTCGCAGAAGAGCTGCTGGGCGAGGGCGCGCATCGGGGTCTCGACGCCCGGCTCGAGCAGGCGCAGCAAGTGAAGCTGGACGGGGGAGAAGTCGAGCTCCCGGGCCATCTCGATCATGCGCCGCTTGTTCGCCTGCATGATGCTCCAAAGGAGCGCCCAGGCCTCCTCTGCAGGGGTCCGCTGCGCCATGAGTTGCGCGATCATAGTTGATGGGATCGATAATTGACAACCTCAACTATTGTCGCTAGCTTCCGGCGGATGAGCGAAGGTGCGATCGAGGCACATGGCCTCGTCCGGGAGTTCAAGAAGGGACCGCGCGCCGTCGATGGCATCGACCTGCGCGTGGAGGCGGGCGAGGTGTTCGGCTTCCTCGGCCCCAACGGCGCCGGCAAGTCGACGACGGTGCACATGCTGACCACCCTGCTGCCGCCCACCGCGGGCAGCGCGCGCGTGGGCGGGCACGACGTCGTGCACGAGGGCCCGGCCGTGCGCGCCGCTATCGGCGCCGCGCTCCAGGAGGCGGCGCTCGACCCGTTCCTCACGGGTCGGGAGCACATGAAGCTGCAGACGGCGATGCACGGCATGAGCGGTGAGGAGGCGCGCAAGCGCTCGGACTCGCTGCTCGAGCGCGTCGGGCTGACGCAGGCGGCCGACCGGCGCGTGGGCGGTTACTCGGGCGGCATGAAGCGGCGTCTCGACCTGGCGCTCGCGCTCGTGCACCGGCCGCGGATCCTGTTCCTCGACGAGCCCACGACCGGGCTGGACCCGCAGAGCCGCACGGCGCTCTGGGCGGAGGTGCAGCGGCTCGCCGCCGACCGCGGCGTCACCGTCTTCCTGACCACTCAGTACCTCGAGGAGGCGGACGTGCTCGCCGACCGCGTGGGAATCATCGACCAGGGCCGGATCGTCGCGGAGGGTACGCCCGAGGCGCTCAAAGCGGAGATCGGCCGCCCGAGTGTCGAGGCGATCCCGGCGGAGCCCGAGCAGCTCGAGCGCATGAAGGCCGTCCTGTCGCGCTTCGGCGAGTCGGTCGCCGGCTCGACCAAGGGGGCCTCGGTGCGGCTCGCGGGCGGCGACGCGCAGCTCGCCGACGTCGTACGCGCCCTCGACAGCGAGCAGATCAAGATCCAGGACCTGCAGCTCCACGCGCCGACGCTCGACGATGTGTTCCTCGCCAAGACGGGCCGCTCGCTCGAGGGAGCCGCTGAAGAGGCCGAGCAGGAGGAGGCGGAGCAGGAGGCCGTCGCGGCGTGACCCGCGGCTCGCTGCTCAGGCAGGTCGGCGCGCTCGCCCGCCGCTCGGTGGTGCGGACGCTGCGCCAGCCCGCCATGGTGGTGCCGTCCATCCTGTTTCCGCTGATCCTGCTCTCGATCAACTCGAGCGGACTCGAGTCGGCCACCATGCTGCCCGGCTTCCCGACCGACTCCTACCTGCAGTTCGCCCTCGCGATCACGTTCGTGCAGGGCGCGCTCTTCTCGGCGATGAGCGCCGGCACGAACGTCGCGTCAGACATCGAGAACGGGTTCATGAACCGGCTCGCGCTCACGCCGCTCCGCCGCGTCGCGCTGATGCTTGGCCAGCTCGCCGGGATCGTCGCGCTCGGCTCGATCCAGGCGGTCACCTTCCTGATCGTCGGGGTCGTCTTCGGAGCGGACTTCGCCACGGGCCTCGCCGGTGCGCTCGTGATCGTGGTCTTCTCGCTCTTGATCTCGCTCGGCTTCGGCTGCATCGGCGCCTTCACCGCGCTGCGGGCGGGCAACGGTGAGGCGGTCCAGGGCATCTTCCCGCTCTTCTTCGCGGCCCTCTTCCTGTCTTCGATGTCGCTCCCGCGCGACCTGATCGAGCAGGACTGGTTCCGGACGGTCGCGGACTGGAACCCGGTCTCCTACATGCTCGAGTGCATCCGCTCGCTGATGATCGACGGCTGGGACGGCGAGGCGCTCGCGCTCGGCTTCGCGTGCGCGGGCGGTGTAACTCTGATCGCGCTGGTGGCGGCAGCCTCTGCCCTGCGGACGAGGATGGTGAGGACGTGAGCCGCGGCAGCTTCTGGACCGTGGCGCGTGCCGTCGGCTGGCGCAGCGCCCACAACTTCTTCAAGAACCCGGCCATCATCATCCCGGCGCTGCTGTTCCCGATGTTCTTCTTCACGGCCTTCGCGGGCGGCCTCTCGCGCGTCGACTCGGTGCCCGGCTTCGACTACGACGGCGGCTACACGACCTTCGTCTACGGCTTCGTGCTGCTGCAGGCGTCCGCCTTCGGCGGCGTCTTCACCGGCTTTGCGATCGCGCGCGACTTCGAGTCCGGCTTCTCGCGCCGGATGATGCTGGCGGCCTCTAACCGCGGCGGGATCATTGGTGGCTACTGGATCGCGGCGCTGGCGCGGGCGATGTTCACGGTCGCCGTCGTGACAGCGGTCGCCCTGCTGACCGGGCTCGAGATCAGCGGCAGCCCGATCGACATTGTCGGCCTCTACACGCTCGCCCTGCTCCTGAACGCTGCGGCGATGCTGTTCGGCACGGGCGTCGCCATGCGTATGCGCACGATGCAGGCAGGGCCGCTGATCCAGCTGCCGGTGTTCCTGATCATCTTCCTGGCGCCGGTCTGGGTGCCCTACGACCTGCTCACCGGCTGGGTGGGCGCGGCCGCATCGGTCAACCCGATCACGCTTGTCATCGAGTCGATCCGCGGGCTGCTCACCGGGCACCCCACCGAGGTGCTGCCGGCGTTCCTCGTGGCGGCGCTGCTCGTCGGCCTGACCGCGCTCTGGTCGCGCGGCGGGCTGCACAGTGCCGAGCGCGTTGCCTGACGCAACGCTCGCGGTTACGCTGGGCGCCATGACCGAACCCGTGCATGACGTCGTGGAGGGTGAGGGCTACGCACTCGCCAACGTGGACGCGTTGGGCGACGGCCCGGGCTTCCGCAAGGTACGACGCGCGCTTGGCGTGACCGCCTTCGGCGTCAACGCGATCGAGCTCCCGGCGGGCTACGAGACCGGCCGCCACTATCACGAGGAGCAGGAGGAGCTCTACTTCGTGCATCGCGGCCGGATCGAGATCACGCTCGGTGACGACGACGTCTACGAGCTCGGCCCCGGCGGCCTCGCGCGCGTCGACGCCGCGACGATCCGCAAGATCAAGGCGCTCGGCGACGAGCCCGCCGTCTACCTGGTCGCGGGCGGCAAGGGCGGCTACGTCGGCCGCGACGGCAAGCTGCCCGAGGGCGAGACGAGCCGCTTCGGCGCCTCGACCTAGTGGATCGCGGTAGCGGCCTGGGCCGCTCCGCTCAGCTCGAATAGCCAGAAGTCCTGGCCCATCACCGGCACGGACACATTGAAGACGGGCACTCCGTCCATGTCCGCTGACAGCCGGCCGGCGTGCGCGTGCCCGTGCAGGACCAGGTCGGGCCGGTGCTCCAGGATCGGCGCCGCCAGGCGATCGCTGCCGAGGAAGGTCCAGATCTCACGGGGCTCGCCCTCGAGCGTCTCCGGCACCGGCGCGTAGTGGAGCAGTGCCACGCGGAAGGGGCAGAGGGCGATCTCGTGCAGGCCGCGCCCGAGCGCCTCCACCTCCGCTGTCGTCTCGGCGTAGATGCCGCGCAGCTCGGGCTCACCGAAGTCCGGTAGGCCGAGCCCCTTGAAGCCACCCACGAACCCCTTCGTTCCGGCCACGCCGAGCCCGCAAGACCGCAGCGTCGTGTGCGAGCGGTCCAGCACCTTGATCCCCACGCCCGTCAACACCTCGACGAGCTCGCTCGCCCGGCCCGAGTGCAGGTCGTGGTTGCCGAGCACGGCGACGACCGGCGTCTCCATGCCGCGGCACGCCTCGGCGAGCACTTCCGCCTGCTCTGGCTCGCCGTGAGTGGTCAGATCGCCCGCGAGCAGCACCGCGTCCGCCTGCCCTTCGATCGCCTCGAAAGCGGCCATCACGGCATCACGGTTCTCAGGTGCGCAATGCACGTCGCCCGCGGCGGCGATGCGAATGCGGTTGTCGCCGCGCAGGTTGGCGGCGAGAACGCTGGTCGGCGCCTTCACACCCTGGGCTTACCCCGGCACGGCCGGGGTACACGACGGACGATGTTCGAGGAGTCGCTCAAGAAGGCGGTCGCGGCGCTCCGCGAGGCCGGCGTGCCCTTCCTGCTGGGCGGCGGCCTGGCCGTGTGGGCCCGCGGTGGGCCGGAGACTCAGCACGATCTCGACTTCGTGATCAAGCCCGAGGACGCGGACCGCGCGCTCCAGGTCCTGGCTGGTGTCGGCATGCGCGTCGAGAAGCCGCCGGAGGAGTGGCTCCACAAGGCCTGGGATGGCGACGTCCTGATCGACCTGATCTTCGCCCCGCGCGGTATCGACGTGACCGACGAGGTCATGGAGCGTGGGGAGCTCCTGCACGTCGCCGGTATCACGATCCCGGTGATGGCGCTCGACGACGTGCTCGCGACCAAGCTGATGGCGCTGGGCGAGCACCAGCTCGACTACACATCTGTGCTGACGATCGCGCGAGCGGTGCGTGAGCAGATCGACTGGGACTCGTTGCGTGCGCGGACGGCCCAGTCGCCGTACGCGAAGGCGTTCTTCACCCTCTGCGACGAGCTTGAAATCGTGCCGCCGAGCGCGCGCGGCCACCGCGGCGCCGAGGTACGGGTGCTGACGCCGCGCCGTCGTCCGTAGAGTCCCGCGCCTGATGATCCGTGCCGGCCTGGCCCTTACCGTGCTGACCGCTGCCGTTTGCGCGTCGATGCTGAGCGCCGCAAGCGGCCGGCCGCTGCCCGGCGCGCCGAAATGCCCAATCTTCCCGCCGGACAACCACTGGAACCAGCGCATCGACCGGCTGCCGGTGCACCCGAACTCGGGCGCGATCGTGCGCTCGATCGGGCTCGACCAGCATGTGCACGCCGACTTCGGCTCGGGACTCTGGGAGGGCGGCCCGATCGGGATCCCGTTCACGACCGTGAACGGCGGCCACGCCAGGGTGGCGGTGAGCTTCGAGTACGGCTCGGAGTCCGACGGGCGCCGTTACCCGCTGCCGCGCGACGCACCGATAGAGGGCGGCCGCGGCGGCGACGGCGACCGCCACGTGATCGTCGTCGACCGCTCGCGCTGTCGCCTCTACGAGCTGTTCGCCGCCTATCCGCAGGACGGTGGCGCGCGCTGGAGCGCCGGCTCGGGCGCTATCTGGAACCTGCGCTCGAACCGCCTGCGGCCACGCGGCTGGACCTGCGGCTCAGGCGCGACTACCCGATCACGAGCTTTCCGCGCCAGTCACGCATCGTGCTACGCGCGCTCAAGCGCTACCGGATGATCCTGGCCGACAACGGCTCCTCGTGGTACCTCAGCGGCGCGCCCAACCCGGGCTGGGACAACGATGACCTGCACGCGCTTCAGCGCGTCCCGGGAAGCGCATTCGAGGTGGTCGACTCGGGCCGTTTGCCGCGCCCCTAGCCGGGTAGCCCGAGCGCATGACTCCAGTGAGCATCATTGCCATCGCGTTCGCGCTCGCGCTGGTCGTCATGTCGGGCGCCTTCATGGGCGGGGCTGTGATTGTCGCCGTGCCGCTGGCGATAGCGATCCTGATCGTGGTGGGACTGCTGGACCTCAAGCGCCGCCGCAACCAGACCCAGGGCATGCACCGTTTCCGCGAGAGCGCCGCCTCGGACAAGGTCGAATTCACGGCGCGCGATCGCCAGACCCTCAGCTGACGCCGCGATGCGGCCGATCCGGATCGGCTGCTCCGGCTGGAACTACGACGACTGGCGCGGACGCCTCTACCCAGAGGGCCTCGGGAAGCCGCGCTGGCTCGGGCGCTACGCCGAGTGCTTCGACACGGTGGAGGTCAATTCGACCTTCTACCGGCTCGCGTCACGCGACGCGGTGGCGCGTTGGGTCGAGCACACACCGCCCGACTTCATCTTCGCGGCCAAGGCGAGCCGCTACCTGACCCACGTGCGCCGGCTGCGCGACGTGGGGCAGGGAATCGAGCGTTACTACGAGCGCATCCAGCCACTACCGGAGGCCGGCAAGCTCGGGCCGATCGTATGGCAGCTGCCCGCCAACTTTCGGCGCGACGACGAGGCGCTCGGGCAGCTGCTCGAGATCCTGCCGGAGGGTCGCCACTGCTTCGAGTTCCGGCACGAGAGCTGGTTCAAGCCGCCGGTGTACGAGCTGCTCGGCTCGGCGGACGCCGCACTCGTGATCGCCGATCACCCCAAGTGGCCGTTCCAGGCGCGCAAGCTCACGACGGACTGGACGCTCGTGCGGCTCCACCACGGCCGGCGCGGCAGGCGCGGCAACTACTCCGAGACTGAGCTGGACGAGTGGGCCCGGCGGCTCTCGCAGTGGCGCCGCCGGGCCGAAGTGCTCGTCTACTTCAACAACGACTGGGAGGGCTTCGCCGTGGCCAACGCCCTCTCGCTCAAGCGGCGGCTGCAGCCGTCTCGAGCCGGGTGAGCGCGCGCCGCAGCAATCGCGACACGTGCATCTGCGAGTAGCCGATCTGCTCGCCGATCTCCCGCTGGGTCATGTCCTTCACGAAGCGCAGCTGGAGCACCTGGCGTTCGACCTCCGGCAGCGCCTCCCAGGTGCTGGCGATCGCCTGGCGTTCCTCGACCAGGTCGTAGGAGCCGTCCACGTCGCCGAGCAGGTCGACGAGCGCCGCCGACTCCTCGTCGTCGCGGGTCGCCGGCGCATCCAGCGAGGCGGCCTCGTAGCTCGCCGCCGCCTCCTGAGCCTCCAGCACCTCCTCGACGCTGCACCCGAGCCCCGCGGCTACCTCGCGCACCTTGGGCGAGCGGCCGAGCTTCTTCGACAGCGCCTCGGTCTCGCGGCTGACCGCGAGCGTGCGCTCCTGAAGGTCGCGCGGCACGTGAAGTGACCAGCCCTTGTCGCGGAAGTGGCGCTTCAGCTCGCCCAGGATGGTCGGAGCCGCGTAGCTCGTGAACTTCGTGCCGCGGCCCGGCTCGAAGCGGTCGATCGCCTTGATGAGCCCGAGGCTCGCCACCTGCAGCAGGTCGTCGAACGGTTCGTCCGTATACGAGTAGCGCAGTGCGAGATCACGGGCCAGCGGCAAGAAACGCTCCACCAGCTCCTCTCTGGCCGCCAGGTCTCCGTGGCGGTGGTAGCGCAACAGAAGTTGCCGCTCGGTTTCGCGATCCTGAGTGCGGTCGCACGAGCGACGTCTCAGTCGGTTGGGTGAATGCCTCGCTGGCGCGAGTGCAATTGCGGTCATGCTGTGAACCTCCGTCCTTGGTGACGTGAGGTCCGCAACGCATCCGCGCTCTGCACGTTCGCGCGTCGTCCCCCTTCTGACCCTGGCCCCGCGAGGTCCCCCCACGTCCCTCGCTTGACCTTTGTTGAGACAAGTCTCCCCCCGGGGGACCCCGCCTAAACCCCTTTGGGTGTGGCTTAACCCTCCGTCCCCGTCGAATTATGCGGTGCCCCCACGGGCTTGGACTCCGGCGAGCCGCGCTGGCGCAGGTATACGGCGAGGATCGCCATCGAGCCCACCGCGAGAAACTCCGACTGCCAGTTCTGCAGCGTCTTCTCCCAGAAGTCCGCGCGAGTCAGGTACTCGCCCCACGACACCGGCAGCTCCTGGTGGTCGAGCCGTTCGGCGTTGTACTCGGACACGCCTGTGACTGACTGGGCCACCCAGCTCCCGACCCAGATGGCAGCCATCACCACCAGGAGCGAGTTCTCGTAGACCCTCAAACGCCAGCCTCGGACCCGCGCCCAGCGCGGCGCGGACTCGCCTGCGTGCTCCGCCACCATCTGGTCCTCGTCGGACTCGCGGCCGGCCCTGTGCGGCTCCTTCGACTCGGGCGAGCCCCGCTGGATGAACCAGACCGTGAGGAGAATGAACAGCGTGAACTGCAGGTACTCGGACTGCCAGTTCTCGAGCACGGCGGTGGCGAACTCCGACGAAAAGATGTATCGCCCGAGCGAGAGCTCGGCGTCGCCATGGCGGACCTGGTCCTCGTTGAAATCTGCATGTCCCGCGATCGCCTGGAACACGAGCGCCAGCAGGAACAGCACGAGGAAGACGAGCGAGAGGCTGTTGTGCCTGAGGAAGCTGCGCATGGTTAGGCGTGCAGCAGCCCGACGAGCATCGACAGCACGAGCCCCGCAATGATGATCGCCAGGTAGAGAGCGAACATCACCCGCACGTCAGCCTCCGAGCTCGCAGTCGTAGGGGCGGTCGAGGGAGCTCGGCGTGCACCCCGCCGCGGCCACCTTCCAGCCCGCCGGCCCTTCATCGAGGAAGGCGACGTTCGAGCCCGTGAGCTGGGCGTAGCCCGAGGTCACATACACCTCCGCGGCCGAGGCGCGTGCTCCCGCGGGCAGGTCGAGCTCGAGGACCGCCTCGCGGCACGGGCGCTTCTCCTGGCGCTCGAGCGTCTGGACCGCATTCGCGCTCAATTCGGCGCAGGCCGCCGTGCCGTCGCGGGCGGCGATCGCCGCATGGAAACGGTCAGAGACGGCGATGACATCGTCCTCCTTCGCCGCGGTTCCGCAACCCGCCGCGAGCAGGCACAAGGGCAGGGCGACGCGTGTCAACCGGGCGATAGCCCCCACGCCCGGCTCTTGCCCGCGGCGCCGCGGCGCTCAAACGCTGCAGCGCGAGTTGGCATATCGTCAGGCGCCATGGTCACCGGCGTCGACTTTGTGTGCGTGCCGAGCGCGGACTTCGACTCCGCGCTCGAGTTCTACGGCGAGGTCCTCGGCCTCGAACGCTCAAGCCTGTGGCAGCGGGCCGACGAGCCGCCGGCGGGCGCCGAGTTCGAGACGGGCAACATGACGATCGCTGTGATCGGCACCGAGGCGCTCGGGATCGACTTCAGCCCGAACAGTGTGCCGGTCGCTCTGCAGGTCGACGACGTCGCCGCGGCTCGGGCGGAGCTCGAGTCGCGCGGCGTGTCGTTCTCCGGCGAGACGATCGACAGCGGCGTATGCCACATCGCCAACTTCCGCGACCCTGAGGGCAACGCGCTCATGCTGCACCACCGCTATGCGCCGTTCACGAGGCCGGCGCCGCGGCGCGCAGGGTGACAGGTTATTGCTTTCGCGTAACCCATACGTTGACGCCTTCTGCCCAGGCGGTTACCCTCCGTCGCGCCCGAAAGGCGCGGGACGGTCGCCCGCCAGGACACTGGTGAGAGGACGGACCTCGCGGGCAGTACTCACTGCGAGGAGGAGATCGATGGTGTACCTGAACTGCCCGAGCTGCCGGCTGACGGTCTACAGCCCCGGGCAAGCGGTGACGAGCGAGGAGTGCCCTCGCTGCCGGTCGAAGCTGGGCAAGGTGAGCAGGCTGTTCCGCTCGGCACTGCCGCCGCGGCTGCTCGACAGAGACCCGGACAAGGCCGCGCGTCCGCATCTGAAAAAGTAGGACCCGTGGAACCGATCAAAGAAGCCCCGGTCGCGCCTGGGACCGGGGAGGAGCTGGCTGCCGTCACGACCGGCATCGTCGGCCTCTTTAGCGAGTACTACGGACGCGGCCCCACCCGCGCCAAGACGTACATGCTCGACGACCGCTACCTGGTGTGCGTGCTGCGTGACACGATGACGACCGTCGAGCGCACGCTCGCGCCGAGCGACCCCGATCTCGTGCGGCAGGTCCGGCTCACCTTCCAGGAGGCGATGGCGGCCTCGTTCATCCGCGTGGTCGAGGAGGGCATCGGCCGGCGCGTCCTCACCTACCACAGCCAGCTGACGCTCGATCCCGACATCGGTTTCGAGTTCTTCCTGCTGGAAGAGCGCTAGTTTCGGCTCGTCTCCTTGGGGGCGTCGCGCGGCTCGACGAAGGGCTCGCGGTCCTCCGGCTCCATGCCTGCCTCGATCGCGCGCCCGCGCTCGAGCTCTGCGTTGAACTGCGCTCCAAGGAGGATGCAGATGTTTGAGATCCAGAGCCAGAGCAGGAACACGATCGGCCCTGCGAGCGCCCCGTAGGTCTTGTTGTAGGAGGCGAAGTTGGCGACGTAGAGCGCGAACGCCAGCGACGCGATGATCCAGCCGATCACGGCCAGGACCCCTCCGGGGCTGATCCAGCGAAAACCGGGTTGCTTGACGTTCGGCGCTGCCCAGTAGAGGAGCGCGAACATGAAGCTGACGATCAGCAACAGCACCGGCCACTTCGCGATCTGCCAGACCGACACAGCGGAATCCCCGACACCGATCACGTCACCGAGCTCTCTCGCGATCCCGCCGGTGATGACGACGGCCGCGGCCGTGATTGCCACCAGCACCAGCAGCACCACGGTCAAGCCGACCCGCAGCGGTAGCGTCTTCCAGATCGGTCGGCCCTCCTCGATGTCGTAGATGACGTTCGAGGCCCGCATGAACGCAGCGACGTAGCCGGAGGCCGACCAGAGCGCGAGCACGAGGCCGAGCACGAAAGCGAAGCCGGCCGCGCCCTGGCTCCCCTGCAAGTTCTCGAGCGCGTTCGTGAGGATTTCCTGAGCGGGACCCGGTGCGACATCGCCGAGGTTGTCGATCAGCGGCTGGGTCGCGGAGTCGCCGATCAGCCCGAGCACCGAGACGAGCACGAGCAGGGCCGGGAAGATCGCGAGGATGCCGTAATAGGTGAGGGCGGCCGCCCAATCGGTGAGATTGTCCTCCTTGAACTCCTTGGCTGACCGCTTGAGGACGCCGAACCAGGACCGTTTGTTCAGGTCGGTAGGCGACTTCGGCGGATCACCCTCGCGGGCGAAGCGGACCTCGTTCATGCCGCTCGACTACCCGACAAAAGCGCGCGTAAGCAGCGACGTTAGGCAGCCTCGGCGAGCCCGGCAACCTCGCGCGCGCCGGCGAGCCGCTCCAGCGCCTTGTGCTCGATGCGCCGGACGCGCTCGGGCGACAGTCCGAGCCGGCGGCCGGCCTCGCGCAGGGGCGTGGGGTCGTCGCCGCCGACGCCGAAGCGCAGCTTGATGACCTCGCGCTCCTGCTCGGGCAGGCGCGCTATCGCGGCGCGGACCGCCTCCTGGCGGAGGCCGATCTCGACCTCCTCGACCGGGCCGCGCTCCTGGCTCGGGAGCAGGTCGCCGAGGCCGGTGTCGCCCTCGGGCCCGACGGGGCGGTCAAGGCTCGTGACCGTGCGCGTGACCTCGCGCGTTTCCTCGACCTCGTCGAGGGTCAAGTCGGCGGCCGTGGCGATCTCGGCGTCCGTGGGTGCGCGGCCGAACTGCAGCGCCAGCTCGCGCTCAGCGCGCGCGATCTTGCGCTCGCGCTGGCCGATGTGCACCGGGATCCTGATCGTGCGGCCCTGGTTCGCGAGGCCGCGCTGGATAGCCTGGCGGATCCAGAAGGTTGCGTAAGTCGAGAACTTGTAGCCGCGCCGCCAGTCGAACTTCTCGGAGGCGCGGATCAGTCCGAGGATGCCCTCCTGGATCAGATCGAGCAGCGACAGCTCCTGGCCCTGGTATCGCTTGGCGAGCGAGACGACGAGGCGCAGGTTGGAGTTGATCATGCGCTCCTTCGCGTCCAGGTCGCCCTGTTCGATGCGCTTGGCCAGCTCGATCTCCTCGGCGGCGGTCAGCAAGGGGTGCCGGCGGACGTCGCGCAGGAACAGCTGCAGCGTGTCACCGGTGATCGTCGCGAGCTCCGCGTTGTCGTAGCGGACGGGCTCGGGAAGGGCGCGCCCGCAGTCGTCGGACAGCTCCACGCCGCGCGCCTCGAGCCGGTCGGCGAGCACCTGGGCCTCGTCGTCCGAGAGCTCGAGGCTCTGGACGAGCTCGGCGAGATCGGAGAGGTGGACGCACCCCTGCTCCTCGCCGCGCTCGAACAGCGCGTCGATCGTCCACGTCGTCATGCCTGGGTGGTACCCGTCGAGCGAAACCGAAAACGGGAGAACCGCGCTAGCGGAGCAGCTTCGCGAGGCGCTTGCGGGGCTCGCCCAGCCCGCGGGCATGTGCCTGGACGTCGGCCCAGGGGTCGCCCTCGCCGCCCAGGCGGCGCAGCACGTTGCGGAGCGTCCAGCGATCGGGGCGCAGGCGCGAATTGTCCAGCTCGTCGAGGCTGATCGGGGTGGCGACAGGAGCCCCAGGACGGGGACGCACCGCATACGGCGGAACGGCGGTCTGCGCGTACCCGTTTCGGGCGACGTCGACGAGGATGCGGCCACCGCGCTTGGCTTTGCGGAACTCGGTCGTTAGCGCGTCCGGCTGGCGCTCGGCCAGCACCTGAGCCGCGCCACCCGCAAAGCTCTTGACCTCCTCGGTGTCCGCGCGCCGCCGCAGCGGCGTCCAGATGTGGATCCCCTTCGAGCCGGTCACCTGAGCGAACGGCGCGAGATCGAGCTCGACGAGCAGCTCGGCCGTCCAGCGTGCGGCGCGGCGGACCGTCGCGAAGTCGCTGCCCTCCGCCGGATCGAGGTCGAAAACGAGCCGGTCGGGCTGGTGCGGTCGGTCGGCGCGCGACAGGAAGACGTGCGGGGTGATCGTGTTCTGGTTTGCGAGATAGCGCAGCGTGTCGGCGTTCTGGATCAGTACGTGGGTGACGGTGCCGTCGGTCTTCGGCAGCTCGGCGCGCGCGATCCAATCGGGGAAGTAGTCGGGCGCGTCCTTGTGGAAGAAGCCCTTGCCGCCGATGCCGTCGGGAAAGCGCTGCATGCTCACGGGCCGGTCACGGAGGTGCGGCAGCATCCACTCGGCCACACGCTCGTAGTAGTCGGCCAGGTCGGCCTTGGTGATCCCGTCATCGGGGAAGAGCAGCTTGTCGGGGTGGCTGATCTTGACCTTCACGATTCGACCTCGTCGATGCGCCTGCCGCTCACGACCGACTCAGGCTGCGTCGAGACCGGGTTGCGGCGGGCATCGGCCTCGTCGTCGCGGCGCTTGACGAGCAGCCAGCGTCTGCCCTCGACACGCTGCAGCGTCCAGCCGCCGCGCAGCTTCTCACCGTCGAGCCAGAACGACAGGTGGCCGGCCTCCAGCGCCTGCTCGACCGGTTCGTCTCCGAGCGGGCGGTAGCTGCCGCGATCCCAGACGATCACGGCGCCGGCGCCGTAGTGTGCCTCCGGGATCACCCCCTCGAAGTCGCCCCAGTCGAGCTGGTGGTCCTCGACCTCCATCGCGAGCCGCTTGTCGCGTGGGTCCGTGGAGGGACCGCGCGGGACCGCCCATGACTTGAGGACGCCGCCGGCCTCGAGCCGGAAATCCCAGTGCATCGCGCGGGCGTCGTGCTGCTGGATCACGAAGCGCGGCACCTCAGCCGCCGCCCTCGCGCTGCAGCGGTGCGATCTTCAGTGGGCCCTCGTGGAGAGTCTCCACCTGGAGCGTCGAGTGCGTGATGTCGAAGCGCGCTTGCAGCAGCTCGGCGAGCTGTCGGCGGTGGGCCTGCGTGTCGCAGCCCGAGCGTACGGTCACGTGCGCCGACAGGGCCGGGAAGCCCGAGGTGACCTCCCAGACGTGTAGGTCGTGGACCTCGACCACGTGGTGCTCGGCCGCGAGCGCGTTTCCGATCTCCTCCGGATCGAGGCCGCGTGGCGCCGCCTCCAGAAGCACGCGCCCGGACTCGCGCAGCAGGCTGACCCCGGAGTACAGCATCAGGGCTGCCACCAGCAGCGCGGCGATGCCGTCGGCGCGGCCGAAGTCGGTCAGCAGGATGATCCCGCCGGCGACGGCTGTCGCGATGAACGCGAAGAGGTCGTTGAGGACGTGCTGGAAGGCGCCCTCCACGTTGAGGCTCCGGCGGTTTGCGCCGGCCAGCAGCCAGGTGGCCACGAGGTTCACCACGATGCCGACGATGGCCACGATCAGCACTGCGGCGCCCTCGACCTCGGGTGGCTCGACCAGCCGGCGGATGCCCTCGATCCCGATCAGCGTGCCGAGCCCCACCAGCGTCGCGCCGTTCAGCTGGGCCGAGAGGATCTCGGCGCGCCGGTAGCCGAACGTGAACCCGCCTTCGGGCGGCCGCCGCGCGAGCCGCGCCGCGAACAGCGCCAGGGCGATCGCGCCCGCATCCGTGAGCATGTGCGCGGCGTCCGCGAGCAGGGCAAGCGAGGACGCGACGATCCCGACCACGACCTCCGCTGCCATGAAGGCGAGCAGCAGGACGAGCGCGATAGTCAGTCTTCGCGAGTCGTCCGTGTGAGGGTGGCTGTGCCCGGCGTGGGCGTGCATCCACGCCCATGGTCGCAGGAGCGCTCAGGCGTCGATGCGGTCGCGCGCGCCCTCGACGCCCTCCTCCTGGGCGCAGTGAGCGCAGCAGTAGGTCGAGCCGTTCGCCTCGATGCCGTGGCCGGCGATCTTGATGCCGCAGTGGGAGCAGGTGGGGGCGAGCGCGTGAATCGCGCATTCGAAGGAGTCGAACACGTGCGTCTCACCGCCGCGGGTGATCTCCATCGACTTGTCGTAGTCGTTGCCGCAGACCTCGCAGGTCGCCATCTGAGTCCTTCGGTCGGGTATGCAGCGTGACTACCCAGGCACGGGGGGGTCAGCGCAACAACGGGGGTCAGGGCGCCGGGACGGTGTCGGTCGGGGTCGCGCCTTCCGGCGCCGCCCGCGGCGCCGGCGTGGGCGTCGTCTCGGTCGTCTCCGTGGGGGTGGTCGTGGTCTCGGTCTGCTGCTGGGCCGGGGCCTGCTGCCGCGTTGTCTCGGCTTGCTGCCGCTCGCTGGTGTCCGTCTGGCGCTCGTCGGCCGGCTGCTTCTTGTCCTCCTGGGAGTTGCCGCCGCCCAGGGTCGTCCGACGATCGCCCTTGCCGATCGAGCCTCCCGCGAGCAGCTCTCCGGCGGTGAGGGTGACCGCTGCGATCGCAAACGCGAGCAGCCCGGTTGCGAGCGCCGCCCCGATGGCGACCTTGCGGCGCCGTGGCTGGCGTGGCGAGGGCTGGCGGTAGATGCGCACCGGCGCCTCGCCCGGTGCCGAGGGAGGTGCCGTTCGCGGCGGCGGGGCGGGCTGAGACGAGCGCGGGGCGGGAGCGTCCTCGGGCAGCGCCGGGCGCTCGGCGGTCCAGGCGCGCGCGAGCCGGTCGGCAGGGCGGTTCAGCAGCTCGCTTACGAGCGCCACCATGACAGGGGTGATCGCCGCGGCAATCCAGGTGCCGGCGATCCAGAGCTGCGAGGTGACAGCCGCCGCCGTGGCGGACGCGACGCTTGCGATTACGAGCGTCCGAATGTTGTGGCGGCGCTCCTCCTCGCGCTCAGTGCGCGGGGACGAAGCCATCGGCCCACGACCCTAGCGAGAAGCGAGAGCTCAGCAGCTGCGCGGTGGTACCGACCAGCTGCGGCGGTCGTCTTGGTCGATGAAAGTGACTCGGGTGTAGATGCGGCGGCCCCCGCAGGCCACCCGCCGCGACAGCCGGACCCGTACGGGGAAGCGGTCGAAGTTGCCGCGGGCGTCGGCGTGTAGCGAGATCCCGGTGCCGCGGGCGCGAGCGACGCGCCGGCCCCAGCGCTTCCAGCGCAGCCCGACCGCACGCCCGGCGCGCGCGAGCGGGTTGTGCAGGTAGGTGAAGTCGCACTTGCGCGGCTTCGCCTTCAGCGAGACGCTCGTGCCGCGGTCCTTGCTGCAGGGCACGTAGGTCTTGGCCGCGGCGGGCGCAGGAGCGGCCAGCGCGACGAGCGCGGCGCCGACGAGAAGGGTTCGCATCCCGGGCAGGGTCGCAGACGGGTCGGCCGAGATAGGGTGCGATCGTGAGCGAGCCGGCCAGCCACGAAGCCGACGTGATCGTGATCGGGGCCGGGCTCGCCGGGCTCGTCGCCGCGCGCGAGCTCAGCGCCCGAGGAGCGTCTGTGGTGGTCCTCGAGGCGCGCGACCGCGTGGGCGGCCGGATCCTCAACCACGAGCTCGGCGACGCCAAGGTCGTAGAGGTGGGGGGCCAGTGGATCGGCCCCACCCAGGACCGGCTCGCGGCACTTGCGCGCCAGCTCGGGGTCGAGACCTTCCCGACTCACAGCGACGGCGAGAACGTGATCGAGTACCGCGGCCGCCTGCGCCGCTACCAGGGTGCGATCCCGCGCATCAACCCGGTGGTGCTGGTCGACGTCGAGCGGGCGCAGTGGCGTCTCAACCGGCTTGCCCGCAAGGTCCCGCTCGACGCCCCCTGGGAGGCCCCGGACGCCGAGCGCCTCGATGGGCAGTCGGCCGCCTCGTGGCTGCGTCGCAACCTCGCCACGAGCGGCGGCCGGATGCTGCTGGAACTCGGAATCGAGGCGGTCTGGGCCGCGCAGCCCGAGGACCTCTCGCTGCTGCACATGCTCTTCTACATCCACTCGGCGGGCAGCCTCGAGATGCTGTTCGAGACCGGTGGCGGCGCGCAGCAGGACCGCTTCGTGGGCGGCTCGCAGCTGATCGCGCTGCGGATGGCGGAAGAGCTCGGCGAGCGTGTGGTGCTTGGCGCGCCGGTCCGGCGCATCGAGCACGGTCCAGCCGAGGTGACCGTTCATTGCGACCGCGCGGTCGCGCGCGGCAGGCGCGCGTTGCTCGCGATCGCCCCGACGCTGGCCGGCCGGATCGCGTACGACCCGCCGCTGTCCGGCTACCGCGACCAGCTGCTGCAGCGCATGCCGATGGGCACGGTGGTCAAGTGCATGGCGGTCTACGACGAGCCGTTCTGGCGCAGCGAGGGCTTGTCGGGCCAGGGGACGAGCGACAGCGGCCCGGTCAAGGTCACCTACGACAATTCGCCGCCAGACGGGACGCCGGGAGTCCTGCTCGGCTTCCTGGAGGGGCGGCACGCGCGCGAGCTCGGTCGCGCCTCCGAAGACGGGCGGCGCGCGGCCGTGTTGGGCTCGTTCGCTCGCCTGTTCGGCCCGCGCGCAAGCCGGCCTGGGGCGTACGTCGAGAAGCTCTGGGCCGAGGAGGAGTACACGCGCGGCTGCTACGGCTGCCACATGCCGACCGGCGCCTGGACGAGCTACGGGCGCGCTCTGCGTCCGCCGATCGGCCCGCTGCACTGGGCCGGGGCGGAGTACGCGACCGTCTGGAACGGCTACATGGACGGCGCCGTGCGGTCCGGCGAGGCCGCCGCGCGCGAGCTGCTCGAGCGGATCTAGGGCGCCCCGACGCGGCGAGCCAGCTCGGCGGCCACGACCACGTCCTCCCAGGCCATGCCCGTGCTCTTGAAGAGCCGCGGGCGCTCGCCGGGGACGCTCATCGCGCCGCTCACCAGCTCGGCGAGCGTCGTCAGCGCGTCCTCGGCGAGCGCGCCGAGCTCGATGGCCTGGATCACGTCGCCCGCCTCGCGCAGGGCGGAAGAGCGCGCCTCGACGACCACGGTCGCGCGGCCGGCGAGCCGCTCGTCGACCTCGCGCGCCTCAGGCTCGTGCGAGCCGACCGCCACGACGGTCGCGGCCGGCGCGACCAGGTCGCCGTCGAAGAGCGGCTCGCGGGCGGTCGTGCAGCAGCAGATGAGGTCCGCTCGCGCCATTCGCTCGTCGCCGGGTCCGGTCGCCGCGTGGGCGTCGACGCCCGCCTCGCGGAGACGGGCGACGAACTGCTCGAGGCGCGAGCGATCGCGAGCGACCACGTCGACGCGCTCCAGCGGCCGCTCCTCGCGCAGCGCCATCACGTGGCTCCATGCCTGCGGCCCGCTGCCGAACATCAGCAGGCGCCTCGCCCCGGCAGGCGCCAGCCTCCGGACGGCGAGCGCCGACACGGCCGCGGTACGCAGGGAGGTCAGCGCGATCCCGTCGACCAGTGCCGTGGGCGCGAGCGTGGTTCCGTCGAACAGCGCGTAGACGCCCTGGATGCGCGGCAGCCCGCGCTCGGGATTGGCCGGCGCGACCGTGGCGAGCTTGACGCCGGCGGCGTCTGCCCAGCTCGACGGCATCAGCAGCAGCTCACCCGCCTCGGTCGTCAGCGCGGAGCGCGGCGGGTCGGCCTCCGGGTCGAGCCCGTCGAGCAATGCCTGCTCGAGCGCGTCCACGGCCGCCGCGAACGGAATCCGGGCGACCTCGTCCGGGCCGATGAACGGCGGTGCGCTCAACGCAGCACGAAGCCGGTCGCGAGCGGATCGCGCGGATCGAGCGAGAAGCGGTGCTCGCCGGTCCGGAAGGCGCTCCCCTCTATCTCGGTGACGCACCCCGCGCGCCCATCGACCTCGACCGTCTCGATCACCCGGCCGAGGAACTCGGTGCCGACGATCGATTCGTGGCGCAGCACCCGCGACGCATCGATGCGGCCGTCGGCGGCAAGCAGCGCCAGCCGCGCGGACGTCCCCGAGCCGCACGGAGAGCGGTCGACCTCGCCGTCGGCGAAGACGGTGACGTTGCGTTGGTGCGGCCCCTCGTCGCGATCACCGAGGTCTTCGAAGATGATCGTCCCGTAGATGCCCGATAGGCGCGGGTCGCTCGGGTGCCGCGCGTGCTCGCCGCCGTCGAGCAGCCGCTTGACCTCGCGGCCGAGGGCGATCAGCTCAGCGAGCGCGCCCGCCTCGACGGTCAGGCCCGCCGCGCGCGCGTCGAGCGACGCGTAGATGGCGCCTCCGTACGCGACGTCGACGGCGAGCCGGCCGCGCGACGTATCGAACTCGACCTTGCGGGCCAGGACGTAGGACGGGACGTTGCGGAAGGTCACGGACTCGACGCGCGCGTCGCGCAGCCGCGCGCGGGCGATCACGCGCCCGGACGGCACGTCGATCGTGACCTCGGTCTCGCCGTCGGGAGCAGCGATCACGCGGCCGCTCTCGACCGCCCATGCGCCGAGCGCGATCGTGCCGTGCCCGCAGGCCGTCGAGTAGCCGTCCTTGTGCCAGAAAAGCACGCCCAGATCGGCATCGTCGTCGTCCGGCGGAACGAGGAAGCAGCCGTACATGTCCGCGTGGCCGCGCGGCTCGTGACAGAGCAGCCTGCGCACGAGGTCGATCTCCTCGGTCCTCGCCGCCCGCTCGCGTCGGTCCGCCACGGTCGCCCCGGGGATCTCCGGCGCGCCCTCGAGCACGATGCGGAACGGCTCGCCAGCGGTGTGGTAGTCGGTCGTCGTGATCGCGTGCGGGACGTCCGGCACGCCCGAAACGCTAGCCCGGGCCCCATCTCGGGTCGCGGCCGCAACCAGATCACCGCCAGCTCGTGACGCCGGCGCTTTGGGCAGCTACCCCGGTCTCACCCCGTTTAGCCGCAATCCACCTCGGTATCGAGAAAGGGACTCGAGAAAGACCAGGGGAGTGACGACATGGCCAACCGATTGAGCGGAAGGAAGGTGGCCTTCCTGGCCACCGATGGCGTGGAGCAGGTCGAGCTCACCGAGCCATGGAAGGCGGTCGAGAACGAGGGCGGCACGCCGGAGCTGATCTCGCTCGAGAGCGGCGATATCCAGGGCTTTGATCACCTCGACCAGGCGGACACCTTCACGGTCGACAAGCCGGTGGCGGACGCCGACATGAGTGACTACGACGGGCTCGTGCTGCCGGGCGGCGTGGCGAACCCGGACTTCCTGCGCACGAATGCAGACGCAGTGGAGTTCACGCGCTCCTTCTTCGAGGCGGGCAAGCCCGTGGCCGCTATCTGCCACGCGCCCTGGACGCTCGTTGAGGCAGACGTCGTCCGCGGGCGCACAGTCACCTCTTGGCCGAGCCTCAGAACGGACATCGAGAACGCTGGCGGCACGTGGGTTGACGAGGAGGTCCGCGTCGACTCTGGGCTCGTGACGAGCCGCAAGCCCGACGACCTCCCCGCCTTCTGCGAGAAGCTCGTCGAAGAGTTCTGCGAGGGCCGGCACGAAGGCCAGGCCCAGCAGACCGCGGGAGCCGGCGCCCGGCAGTAGTCAGCGCCGACCCCCGCACCCCCCGACCCGCGTCGAGGCGCCCATTCGGGCGCCTCGGCGTCGTTTGCGATGTGTTTCCCCGGGTAGCTCAATTGCGGATATGTAGTACGTCGGACGAGGGGGGCAGAAGTGAGGGCCATGCTTCGGGTAGCGGCGATGCTTGCCGCGCTCGCAATCGGGATTGCCGGCTGCGGAGGCAGCGGCGACGACGACGACGGAGGCGGAGGGGACGCCAAGAAGGTCACGGAGGCGAAGCCCACCGGGAACGTGACGTGGTGCATCGGCAAGGACACCACCGGTGCCTTCGGGACGGTCGTCGACAACTTCAACAAGCAGAACCCGGACGCGAACGTGAAGCTGCTGGAGCTCCCCGAGGACGCCACCCTGCAACGCGAGCAGCAGATCCAGCGCCTTCAGGCGGAGTCCGACGAGTGCGACGTGCTCGGCATGGACGTGATCTGGACCGCCGAGTACGCGGGGCAAGGCTGGTTGCAGGACATCAGCGATGCGGTCGAGAAGCGCAAGGACGAGTTCATCCCCTCCACGGTCGAGACGGCCTTGTACGAGGACAAGTACTGGGCCATGCCCTTCAACACGAACGCGGGCTTCCTGTACTACCGAGATGACCAGGTGCCCGAGGCGCCGGCCAACTGGGAAGACGTCTACAAGCAGGCGCAGCAGGACAACGGCGTCGTCTACCAGGGCTTCCGCTACGAGGGCCTGACGGTCAACTTCCTCGAGCTGCTCTACAGCGCGGGCGGCAGCGTCGTGAACGACGATGCGACCGAGGCGACCGCCGACTCGCAGGAGGTGCGGGACGTCCTCACCTTCATGGCCGACGGCATCAAGGACGGCGCGGCCCCTAAGGCGGTCACGACCTACAAGGAGGAGGAGTCGCGGCGCGCCTTCGAGTCCGGCAACGCCACCTTCATGCGCAATTGGCCGTACGCGTACGCGCTCGGCAAGGAGTCGAAGATCGGGGATGAGTTCGCGATCACGACCTTCCCCGGGTACGGCGGCAACGAGGGCGCGGGCGTGCTCGGCGGCTACAACCTGGCGATTTCCGCCTACTCGAAGAACCCCGAGGGCTCGCTCGCGTTCATCAACTTCGCGACGGAGCCCGAGCAGCAGGTGATCCAGGCGTCTGAGGCGTCGCTACCGGCGGTGCTGACCGAGGTCTACTCCGACCCGAAGGTCGAGAAGGCGATGCCGTTCGCCGCCGACCTGCTGAAGGCCGTCGAGCAGGCGCAGCCGCGGCCGGTGTCACCGGTCTATCCGCAGATGAGCGAGGCGATCTACAACCACGTCTACGCCGCACTGCAGGGTGACGAGTCGCCGGATGAGGCTGCCTCGCAGATGAACGAGGACATCCAGAAGGCCATCGAGACGTTCTAGGCCGATGGAAGCAGCAACCGCTCGGCTGAAGAGCCGGCCCGCCGAGCGGGGCGGCTACGGCCGCAGCGAGCGCCGCCTGGCGGCGGCGATGCTTGCGCCGTCGCTGATCGTGATTGCGGCGGTGGCCGCGTACCCGATCGGCTACGCGTTTTGGCTGTCACTCACCGAGTACAGCGTGCGCGTACCCGACAGGTGGCGCTTCGTCGGCTTCGACAACTACACAGACGCGCTCAGCTCGCCGGAGTTCTGGGACGCGCTCACGACGACGTTCATCTTCTCGGGGATCTCGGTCGCCCTCGAATTGGTGATCGGCCTCGGGATGGCGCTCTGCATGCACGAGGCGTTCAAGGGGCGCGCGCTCCTGCGCACCGTCGTGCTGGTGCCCTGGGCGATCCTCACGGTCGTTACCGCGATCACCTGGCGCACGATCTTCGAGCCGGGGCTCGGGCTGGCGCCGGTGCTGCTCGACAAGCTCGGGCTGCCCGGCGCCGACGTGGTCTGGCTCGGCCAGGAGCCCTACGCGCTCGGGGTGATGATCCTCGCGGACGTCTGGAAGACCGCGCCGTTCATGGCGCTCCTGATCCTGGCCGGCTTGCAGGTGATCCCCGACGAACTCTACGACGCGGCCAAGGTCGACGGCGCGAGCGCCTGGCAGCGTTTTTGGCGGGTGACGCTGCCGTTGCTCAAACCGGCGATCCTCGTCGCGCTCATCTTCCGCACGCTCGACGCGCTGCGGATCTTCGACCTGCCGTACGTGCTCACGCAGGGCGCAAACGGCACGACGACTCTGTCGCTGATCGCGCAGCAGGAGCTCACGGCGAACAGGCTGATCGGGCTTGGTTCGGCGCTGTCCATCCTGACCTTCGTGATCGTGATGGTGGTGGCGTTCATCTACATCCGGGCGGTAGGCGGCAACATCCGCGCGCTCGCGGAGGAGACCTGATGGCCACGCGGACGCTCGAGCGTACGGGCACGGCCGGCGAGGCGCGGCGGGAGCCGCGGGCCGGCGAGGCGCACGGACCGGAGCGGCGCTGGGTCAAGCCCGTGCTGCTCTGGACCGCGGTCGTCCTGATCGTGATCTTCTGCCTGTTCCCCTTCTACTGGCTCATCAACGTGTCGCTGAAGGCGGGGCCGGACCTGTCCGGCGCGGACCTGCTGCCGCCCAACCCGACGCTCGACAACTACCAGTCGATCTTCGAAGACGCCGACTTCACGAAGGCGCTCCGAAACAGCGTCGGCATCACGACCATCACCACGGTGCTGGCGCTCGTGTTCGGCTCCTTCGCGGCCTACGCACTTGCCCGGCTGCGCTTTCCGCTCAAGTTCCTGCTGCTGGGCGTGATCCTCTCGATCACGACGTTCCCGCCGATCGCGATCGCGGCGCCGATCTTCAAGCTCTGGACCGAACTCGGCCTCTACAACACCTGGGCGGGACTGATCATCCCCAACCTCACCTTCGCGCTGCCGCTCTGCATCTACATCCTGGCGTCGTTCTTCCGCGAGATCCCGAAGGAGCTCGAGGAGGCGGCGCTCGTCGACGGGGCGACTCACTTCCAGGCGTTCCGCAAGATCGTGCTGCCGCTCGCGGCACCGGGACTCGTCACCGCGGGGCTGCTCACGGCCTTCTTCGTCTGGAACGAGTTCCTGCTCGCGATCACGCTGACGAGCTCGACCAGCGCGCGCACGGTGCCGGCGGCGATCGCGTTCTTCACGGGCAGCCAGAAGTTCGAGGTCCCGCTCGGGACGATCAGCGCGGCGTCGGTCGTGATCACGATCCCGCTGGTGGCGCTCGTGATCATCTTCCAGAAGCGAATCGTGGCGGGTCTCACCGCCGGCGCCGTCAAGGGATAGAGTCGCGCGTCTGCTCGAGGACGGCGTCGTCTATCAGGTCTATCCGCGCTCCTTCCAGGACTCCGATGGCGACGGGGTCGGGGACCTGCGCGGCATCGAGGCACGCCTCGACCACCTCGTCTGGCTCGGCGTCGATGCGCTCTGGATGTCGCCGATCTACCCGTCGCCGATGCACGACTTCGGCTACGACGTGGCCGACTACAAGGGGATCGAGCCGGTGTTCGGCTCGCTCGACGACTTCGACTCGCTCGTGGCGGCCGCGAAGCAGCGCGGGCTCGACGTGTTGCTCGACCTCGTTCCCTGCCACACCTCGATCGAGCACCCGTGGTTCCGCGAGCACCCGGATTGGTACATCTGGGCCGACGCGCCGAACAACTGGCTGTCCGCGTTCGGCGGCTCGGCGTGGAGCCACCTGAACGGCCGCTGGTACCTGCATTCGTTCTATCCCGAGCAGCCGGATCTCGACTGGCGCAACCCCGAGGTGGTGGCCGCGATGCAGGACGTGCTGCGCTTCTGGCTCGAGCGCGGCGTCGCCGGCTATCGGGTCGATGCGATCGATCGCCTGCTGAAGGACGCCCAGCTGCGCGATGACCCGCCCGCGAGCGAGGCATTCGGCCTGCCGCTCTCGGGGGAGGAGGCCGAGCTGTCACTCGCGCACTCGCGCAACGCGCCCGACACCGGGCGGGCGCTCGCCAAGATCCGCGAGGCGGTCGGGGACCATTTCATGGTCGGCGAGGTCTACCTGCCGGCGGCGCGCTGGCAGCCGTACCTCGACGCGTTCGATGCGGTCTTCGCCTTCGAGCTGCTGCACGCCGACTGGGACGCCGAGACGCTGCGTCGCGCGATCGAGGCGACAACGCGGCAGCCGGGCGCGGCCTGGGCGCTCTCGAACCACGACTTCGGCCGGCTCGTGACCCGCTTCGGAGCCGAGAACGCGCGGGCGGCCGCGATGCTCCTGCTGACCCTGCCGGGCACCGCCTTCCTCTACCAGGGCGACGAGATCGGCCAGGCCGACGGCCCCGGCGGGGAGCGTCGCTACGACCGCGCCGGCCGCGATCGCTTCCGTCACCCGATGCAGTGGACGGGCGGGCGCGGCGGCGGCTTCACGAGCGGCGAGCCGTGGCTGCCGCTCGTCGATCCGGAGCACGTGAACGTCGAGGCTCAGCGCGACGATCCGGGCTCGATGCTGACGCTGACGCGCGAGCTGATCCGGCTGCGGCGGTCGCTGCCAGCCGACTTGCGGCTGCTCGACACGGCGCCCGGTGTGCTCGCCTACGCGCGCGGCGAGTACGTGGTCGCGCTGAACACGACCGGACGCGCGCTGCCCGTGCCGCGCGGCGCCGAGCTCGTGCTCGAGACGGAGCCCGCCGCGCTGTCCCGCGACGAGCTCACCGCGCACGCCGGCGCCATCTCGTGCAACTGACTCCCCGGTCGGTTTTACAGCCTTGCTTAGAGGGGTACATAGCCAACCGTGAGGGGGGAGTTGAGGAGGGCACGGAGGTCTCACCTTGGAGCTCTGGCCCTCACCGTGCTCGCCGCCGTGGCCGTCGGCTGTGGTGTCGGTGGCGACGAGGGCGGCACCGGCGCGCGCGCAATCAACTGGTACGCCTTCAACGAGCCGGGCGGCTCCTACGACATGGCCGTCCAGAACTGCAACGAGCAGGCAAACGGCAGGTACACGATCAACTACGTGAAGCTGCCGAACATCGCGGACCAGCAGCGCGAGCTGCTCGTCCGCCGCCTCGCCGCCGAGGACGACAGCATCGACCTCGCCTCGCTCGACGTGATCTGGACCGCCGAGTTTGCCGAGGCCGAGTGGATCCTGCCCTGGGAGGGCGACCGGCGGGAGGCCGCCACCGAAGGCAAGCTCGAGGGCCCGGTCGAGACCGTCGACTACCAGGGCAAGGTCTGGGCGATCCCGCATACCAGCAACACCCAGCTGCTCTGGTACCGCAAGGACCGCGTGGACGCCCCGCCCGACGACTTCACCTGGGACGAGATGATTGACGACGCGGTCGAAAAGGGCACTGCGGTCGAGGTGCAGAGCGCCCAGTACGAAGGGCTCGTCGTCTGGATCAACGCGATGATCACGAGCGCCGGCGGGCAGATCGTCAACGAGCAGGGCGACGTGGAAGTCAACGACACCGCGAAGACCGCGGCCGAGATCGAGAAGAAACTTGCCACCTCCGCCGCAGCACCCCCGGGAATGTCGACCGCCAACGAGGACGCCGGCCGCCTGGGCTTCGAGTCGGGGCGCTCCGACTACATGGTCAACTATCCGTACATCTATCCGGCCGCCGCCGAGGTGGGGGAGGACTTCCAGAAGAGCATCGGCTGGGCGCGCTACCCGCGCAGCGTCCCTGACCGGCCGAGCGCGCCGCCGCTCGGAGGCTTCAACATCGCCGTGTCGGCGTACTCGAACAACCCGGACCTCGCCTTTGAGGCGGCCGAGTGCCTTGCCAGTCCCGAAAACCAGGCGCTCAGCGCCGAGCTCGGCGGGCTTCCGCCGACCAGCGAGTCCGTTTACGACGATCCGAAGGTGAGGAAGTCGTACCCCTTCGCCGATGAGCTCCGCGAGTCGATCGACAACGCCGGGCCGCGGCCGGTGACGCCCGCCTACAGCGACATCTCGCTGGCGATCCAGAAGACCTACCACCCCCCGGAATCGGTGGATCCGAACACGGTCGTGGAGCAGCTGCGCGACCGGATCGAGAAGGCAGTCGACGGGAAGATCTTCTGATGGAAGCCGCAACGACCAAGGCCCCCGCCGCCGCGCCGCCGAGGAAGAAGCAGCGCATGACCGACCGCGCGAAGGCGGAGCGCAAGCTCGCCTGGCTGCTGTGCGCGCCCGCCGTCATCGCGATGCTGATCGTGACGGGCTACCCGATCGCCTACGCGTTCTACCTGTCCCTGCAGAAGTTCGACCTGCGCTTCCCGGACGAGAAGGAGTTCGTCGGCTTCGCCAACTACGGCGACGTGCTCACGTCGAGCACCTGGTGGAACGACGTCGGCACCACCCTGATCATCACGGTGATCTCGGTGTCGGTCGAGCTCGTGCTCGGCATGCTGATCGCGCTCGTGATGCACCGGGCGATCTTCGGTCGCGGCCCGGTTCGCGCCACGATCTTAATCCCCTACGGCATCGTCACGGTCGTCGCCGCGTTCGCCTGGCGCTACGCCTTCGACCCGACCAGCGGCTTCGTATTCGGCCTTCCGCTCGTGCCGGACACCTGGCAACCCTTGACCACGAAGGAAGGCTCGCTCTTCGTGATCATCCTTGCCGAGATCTGGAAGACGACGCCGTTCATGGCGCTGCTGCTGCTGGCGGGGCTGGCGCTCGTGCCCGACGAGCTGCACGAGGCGGCGAAGGTCGACGGCGCGAGCACCGTGCAGCGCTTCTTCCGGATCACGCTGCCGCTGATGAAGCCGGCGATCCTGGTCGCGCTGCTGTTCCGGACGCTCGACGCCTTCCGAATATTCGACAACATCTTCATCATCCAGCCGGGCGGCGCCTTGGGCACCGAGAGCGTGTCGATTCTGGGCTACAACGTTCTGATCAACCGGGTGAACCTGGGGCTCGGCTCGGCCATCTCGATCCTGATCTTCATCTGCGTGATCCTGATCGCCGTCCTCTTCGTGAAGGGGCTCGGCACGAGCACGGCGCAGCAACGAGGGGAGACCTGAGCAGATGAGCGAGAAGCACACGGCCCGCGAGAGGCTTCTCTGGACGATCGGGATTCTGGTCGTGCTCCTGTACGCCCTGATCCCGGTGGCGTGGATCGCCTCGCTGTCGTTCAAGACGCCGGAGGAGGTCGGCGACAAGAAGTTCTTCTCGGGCTTCTCATTCGACAACTACGACGTCGTCTTCTCCGATGACACCTTCATCGCGGCGCTGATCAACTCGATCGGTATCGCGTCGATTGCCACGTTCATCTCGATCGTGCTCGCGGCGATGGCCGCCTACGCCACATCACGGCTTGACTTCACGGGTAAGACGCTGATCCTCTCGGGTGCGCTCGCCGTCGCGATGTTCCCGCCGATCTCGATCGTGGGATCGCTGTTCGAGATGTGGCGCTCGCTCGGTATCTACGACACCTGGATCGGGCTGATCATCCCGTACATGACGTTCACGCTCCCGCTCGCGATCTACACGCTCTCGGCGTTCTTCAGAGAGATTCCCTGGGAGCTCGAACAGGCAGCCCAGGTCGACGGTGCGACGCCTTTCCAGGCCTTCCGCAAGATCATCGTGCCGCTCGCGGCGCCGGGAGTGTTCACCGCTTCGATCCTCGTCTTCATCTTCGCCTGGAACGACTTCATCTTCGCGAACACGCTGACCTCGACCGATGCGGCGCGGACGGTGCCGGCCGCACTCGCGTTCTTCACCGGCGCGTCGCAGTTCGAGCAGCCGATCGGCGCGATCTCCGCGGCGTCGGTCGTCGTCACCGTTCCTATCATCATCATGGTTCTGATCTTCCAGCGCCGAATCGTCGCGGGCCTCACCGCCGGCGCGGTGAAGGGATAAAGGAGAGAGCAGAGATGGCCCAGATCACGCTGGACAACATCACCAAGCGATACCCGGACGGCTACGAGGCGGTCCGCGACATGAACTTGGAGATCAAGGACGGGGAGTTCGTGATCCTCGTCGGGCCGTCCGGCTGCGGCAAGTCGACAGCGCTGCGGATGATCGCCGGGCTCGAGGACATCACCGAGGGCGAGCTGCGCATCGGCGACCAGGTCGTGAACGACCGCGCCCCAAAGGACCGCGACATCGCGATGGTGTTCCAGAACTACGCGCTCTACCCGCACATGAGCGTGCGCGACAACATGGGCTTCGCGCTCAAGTTGAAGGGCGTCGACAAGGCCGAGATCAACCAGAAGGTCGGCGAGGCGGCGCGCATCCTCGATCTCGAGCAGCACCTCGACCGCAAGCCGTCGCAGCTCTCGGGCGGTCAGCGTCAGCGCGTCGCCATGGGGCGCGCAATCGTGCGCGACCCGGCCGCCTTCCTGATGGACGAGCCGCTTTCGAACCTCGACGCGAAGCTGCGCGTGCAGATGCGCACCGAGGTGTCGCGCATCCAGCAGCGTCTCGGCACGACGACCGTCTACGTCACCCACGACCAGACCGAGGCGATGACGCTCGGTGACCGTGTGGCCGTCATGCGCGCCGGCGTGATCCAGCAGGTCGGGACGCCGATGGAGCTCTACAACCAACCGGTGAACCTGTTCGTGGCCGGCTTCGTGGGCTCGCCAGCGATGAACTTCATGCCGGCGACGGTCGAGGGCGACACCGTGAAGCTCCCCTTCGGGGACGTGCGGCTACCCAGCGAGCTGCACGACGCCGTACGCCAGCATCACGGCAGGCAGCTGATCGCGGGCATCCGGCCCGAGCACTTCGAGGACGCCTCGCTGGTCGGCGAGGCGAAGGCCAAGGGTACGACGTTCAAGGCCCAGATCGAGGTCGTCGAGTCGATGGGCGCCGAGCTGTACGCGCACTTCACGGTCGCCTCGGACGCCACTATCGAGTCGGCGGAGCTGCGCGAGCTCGCCGAGGACGCGGGCGGCGGGGAGATCCCGATGGAGGGCGATGAGGGACGGATCGTCGCCCGGCTCGAGCCGGCCAGCGAGGTCAAGGCCGGTCAGGAGGCCGAGCTCTGGGTCGACGCCAGCCGGCTGCAGCTCTTCGACCCCGAGGACGGCCGCAACCTCATGATCGAGCAGCAGGGCCCGCCCGCCACCACCGGGGACGGCGCCCCGGCGGCACGCACGTCCGAGGAGGGCGCGCCCGCGGACACGAGCCAAGACGTGACCGGCGAGGATCCGGACACGCGCCGTGAGGGCGTGCCGCTGCGGCCCGAGGAGGGCCGCGACCGGCCTAGCTAGGCCAGCCAGTTGTTGCGGGGGATGACGAGTCCGTGCGCAGCCGGCCAGGCCGGCTGCTTCGGCGCGGGGGGCGCGAGCCCCCGGCTGCCATCTACTTAAGTTCGCGCCGCAAGTTGCGCACCATCGTGTCGTCGTCGACACCCGGGCTCTGGAGGTCGTGGCGAACGGCCTCGACGATCGCGTCGTCCCACTCGTGCGTGCGCAGCACCAGGTAGCGCAGCGCCGAGACTCGCATGTAGGCCTCGGTCTCACTGCCGCGGCCGATCAGGTCGGCCTCGCGCAGCAGCGTGATGACGGGCTCGTATTCCTCGACGAACCAGGCCATCGCGACCTCGGCGCGGCTCATCAGATCGCCGCGGTCCTGGATCGCCCGGAAGCCCCAGGCCTCGACGGCCTCGGCGAGCGCGGCGTAGCGCCACTCATCGCTGAGCTTGATGCGCTGGCGCGCGTCGTCGGGCAACGGCACGCGCTCGTAGAAGAGCCGCTCGTGGCTCTTCAGCGGCAGGTCGCGCAGCTTGATCTCGTGTGAGGCGCCCACCTGGGTGAGCACCTCGGTCACGTAGGCGTTGATGTCGCGGTGCCCGAGGGCGCGCGCGACCGAGACGCGGTGGTGGCCGTCCTTGACGAAGTGGAGCTCGCCGATCCGGTAGACGTCGATGGGCGGCATGCCCTCGCCCCGGCGCTGGGCGGCGGCGATCCGCTCCCAGCGCGGCCGCACGCGCTGGGACGTGGGCCGGAAGCGCCGGTCGAACTCGCGCCCGCGGTCGACCGTGCCGACGATCGAGTCGAGCGGGATCAGCTGCTGGCCGAGGCGCCGCTCACCGCGGCGCCCGAGGGCCGCCACCACCTCCTCGAAGGGGAGGATGTGGTTGACGTCGCCGCGCTCGCCACGCAGCCGAGCCGACAGCCGCGACAGCGCCCGCCGGCGCCGCGCGCGGTTGAAGTCGAACTGAGCGTCGGCGCTCGGGAGACCCGTGTCCCTGGCCACGCCTCCGAGAGTATCGTCCGCGCGGCTCAGGGGCGCAGCACGGCCGAGCGCCCCGCGGAGACGCCGTTCGCCGCCGAGTCGGCGGCGTATACGGTGACATTCGCGGTCAGGCTCTGGCCGCGCCGGAGCTGGCGCCGGGCGACCCTCGGCAGCCGGATCAGGACCGTCGACCAGGTGCTCGCAGGATCGATTGCGGGCGCGCGTAGTGTGAGCTCTCGGCTGCCTGCCGTCACGGTCGCCACGATCCCTGCCATGCAGGGCTCGCCCGGACAGCGCACGTGCACGACCAGGCCGTCGGAGGCCAGCGCGGGCTGTCGGCGCGCGACCCTGACGCGTAGCGCCGGGGGCGTGACGTCGGATCTCACCGGTGTCGGACAGCGGCCGCCGACCAGCTTGGCTGCCCTGGCGAGGTGCTGCTGGTAGCCGGAGCGGTTCTCCGGCGCCGGCCGCTCGACGTCTGCGATCCAGAGGCCGTAGTCGGCCGGGTCAGCGGCCGGGTCGGTGCCGCCCTCCGCCACACGGCGCTGGCGCACGAGCGCGGCCGTGTCGAGGAACCAGTCGAGCTGCAACGTAGGTTTGCTCGGGAAGCCGCGGTAGTCGCCGTCATTCAGGCTCGTGTGCATCCCGAAGAAACCGGCGTAGCTGCTGCCGCGCAGGTTGCGCAGCCCGCTCTCGGCGAGGCCCGCCATCACGGGCAGCTCGAGCGGCAGGCCGCGCGGGCCGGCGCCGCGTGCCATCCAGCGCGCGATTCGCTCCTGCGAGGCGTCGTCGCCGGGATAGACCGCGGGGCACGGATCGCTCACGTCCGGTGCCGGCGCGCCACCCTGCGCGGAGGCGCTGGGGGCGGATGCGAGCACTCCGAGCAGCGCCGCGGCGATGGCGAAGGGCCGAGTCACGGCGCGCAATCCTGGCAGGCGCCGTGCGATGCTGCGCGGCCATGGCCCGCGTGTTCGTCACCCGCTCGCTCCCCGGGACCGCGCTGGACCGCCTCGCGGCTGCCCATGACATCGACGTCTGGCCGGCCCGGCTACCTCCGCCGCGGCCCGACCTGAGCGAGGGTGCGCGGGACGCCGAGGGGCTGCTCTCGCTGCTGACCGACCCGATCGACGCTGAGCTGATCGCCGCCTGCCGGAAGCTACGCGCGATCTCGAACTATGCCGTGGGGGTCGACAACGTCGACCTAGCGGCGGCGACGGCGCGTTCGATCCCCGTCGGTAACACGCCGGGAGTCCTCACCGACTCGACCGCCGACCTTGCGCTCGCGCTCATGCTCGCCGTCGCCCGGCGGATCGTCGAGGGTGACGCCTTCGTGCGCGCGGGGGAGTGGGTCACGTGGGAGCCCGGCCTGCTGCTCGGGCACGACCTGCACGGCGCGACTGTCGGCATTGTCGGCTTCGGGCGGATCGGCCAGGCGGTGGCGCGCCGCGTCGATGGCTTCGGCTGCGAGATCCTCCACACGAGCCGCCGCAGCGGGGTCGAGCTCGGGGAGCTGCTCGAGCGCTCCGACTTCGTGACGCTCCACTGCCCGCTGACGCCGGAGACGCGCGGCCTGATCGGCGTCGATGCCCTGCGCCGCATGAAGCCGAGCGCGTACCTCGTCAACACGGCGCGCGGCCCGATCGTCGACACCGGCGCGCTCCGCAGCGGGCTCGAGCAGGGCGAGATCGCGGGCGCCGCACTCGACGTGACCGATCCCGAGCCGCTGCCGGCGGATCACCCGCTCCTCGGGGCGCCCAACCTGGTCGTGATCCCGCACCTCGGCTCCGCGACCCACGCCACCCGCGAGCGGATGGCGGACATGGCCGTCGACAACCTGCTGGCCGGGCTCGCGGGGGAGCGGATGCCGTACTGCGCGAACCCTGAGGTCTACTAGCTGCATCCCCCCGGCACAACGGGGCCGCCGGGTCGATCGCGCGCAGGGCTGGGGGGTCCGGTCGAGGGCGGGTGATCGAACATCTTTCGGGCCTCCTCCCCGGGGATGGCGATCATTGCCGGGTTAGGTGTCCCCTGGACGCATAAGTCGGTCGCCACAGCCACCGCTACTCCCCGATCACCTTGATCACGAGCCGCTTCGGCCGCCGCCCGTCGAACTCGCAGTAGAAGACCTGCTGCCAGGGACCAAGGTCGAGCCGGCCGTCGGTGACGGGGACGATCGCCTGGTGGTGGACGAGCAAGTTCTTCAGATGCGCGTCGCCGTTGTCCTCGCCGCCCCGGTGGTGGCGGTAGTCGCCCGGGTCGGGCAGCAGCTGGCGGGCGACCTCGTTGGCCGGTTCCTTCCAGCTCGGCGGCGCCACCTTGTCTAGCCACTCGAGCGTGTCCTCGTGGAGCCCGGGCTCGTCGTCGTTGATCCAGACGGCCGCGGTGATGTGCATCGCCGCCACGAGCGCCAGGCCCTCGCCGATTCCGCCTTCGTCGACCGCCTCCTGGACCTCTTCGGTGATCCGGATCAGCTCGCGCCGGCCCTCGGTGTTGAAGGTCATGTAGACCGTGTTCGACTTCATTCGGCAATCATTCCCGGTCCATGGAGCTGGGGCTGGAAGGCAGGGTCTGCGTCGTCACGGGAGGGACGCGTGGGATCGGCGCGGCGACAGCGCGCATGCTCGCGGCCGAGGGCGCGAGACCGATCACGGTCGCGCGCAGCGGTGCCGACGTCGAGCTCGACCTGACCGCACCGGACGCCGGCGAGCGGCTGCTCGCGGCCTGTCCTGAGCCGCCCTGGGCACTCGTCAACAACGCCGGCACGACTGGCACCCGGACGCTCGATGAGCTCACCGACGAGGACTGGAACGAGCAGTGGGAGCTGCACGTGATGGCCGCGATGCGCCTGATGAGGGCGTTTGCGCCGGTCATGGCCGAGGCGGGCGGGGGCCGAATCGTCAACGTCTCGTCGTCCTCGGGGCGACGTCCCTCGCAGACGCTCGATCCCGCCTACTCGGTGACGAAGGCGGCGCAGTTGTCGCTCTCGCGCCTGTTCGCAGAGCGCTGGGCCGCCGAGGGGGTGCTCGTCAACGCAGTGCTGCCGGGCGCCACGGACACACCGCTGTGGTTGGCCGAGGGCGGCCTCGCCGATCAGGTCGCCGCGCGCACCGGGAAGGCGCGCGAGGAGGTGCTGGAGTCGACGCACGCCAAGGCGCTCACCGGCCGCATGGGGCGCGAGGGCGAGATCGCCGCGGTGATCGTGTTCCTCTGCTCCGAGCACGCCTCCAACGTCGTCGGCGCCGCCTGGTCCGTCGACGGCGGCACGACCCCGGCGATCTTCTAGAGCAGCCGAGCCTGCACCTATCCTCCCGGCGTGTCCTCGGTCCCGTATCGGATCCGCCGCTCCGACCGGGCGCGCCATGCGCGCATCCTCGTCGGCGGCGACGGGGTCGAGGTGGTGGTGCCGCGGCGTTTCCCGCTCCGCCAAGTCGAGCCGTTCGTCGAAGAGAAGCGGCCCTGGATCGAGCGCACGCTCAGGCGCATGCGGGAGTCGGAGGCCGAGTTCCCGCCCGCGCGGCTCGAGGACGGTGGCGAGCTGCCCTACCTGGGGGAGCGACTTGCGCTGGCAGTACGGGTCGAGCGTCAGCGTGTGCGGCCGGTCGTGATGCGGCGGGGCGCAGGGCTGCGCGTGGCGCTCCCCCGCGGCGGCTCGCTCGTCGACGCGCTCGAGGGCTGGTACCGCCGCCGCGCGCGCGAGGAGGTCAGTGCTCGCCTCGACGCGGCGGTGGCCCGCGCCGGCGCCTCCTACACGAGCCTCCAGATCCGCGGCCAGCGCACGCGCTGGGCGAGCTGCTCCTCGAGCGGGGCGATGAGCTTCAACTGGCGACTCCTGCTGGCGCCGGCCGAGATCCTCGACTACGTCGTCGAACACGAGGTCGCCCACCTCGAGGTGCACGACCACTCGCAGCGGTTCTGGAACCTGCTCGCCTCGCGCTCCCCAGGCTGGCGCGAGCACGAGCGCTGGCTGCGCCGGCACGGGCACTCGCTAAGGCTCTGATTGGCACGGCCGGCCAGGTGCCACCGGGGGGCACGGGGGGCGCGAGCCCCCCGACGCCTTACTCCCACCTGAAGAAACGCACTGCCAGAAAGATGCCCGCGACCGCCCACACGGCGATGATCGCCGCGCCGCTCGCAACGTCGGAGCCGCCGCCGACCATGGCGTCCGAGAACCCATCCACGAGGTGCTTGAGTGGCAGCGCCTCGGCGATGGTGAGCAGCGCCTTCGGCAGGTCGTCAGCCGAGTAGAAGACCCCGGAGATGAAGATGAGCGGGAGGAAGACGGCGTTGGTGAAGGCGGGAGCCGCGTCCTCGTTTGGGATGACGTGCGAAAAGGCCACCCCGAGCGAGGCGAAGCAGATCACGCCGAGCGCCGTGAAGCCCGCGAGCAGCAGGGGATTCTCGGGCCACTGGACGCCGTAGACCAGGTTGCCGAGCGCGACGATGATCGCCACCTGCAGGAACGCGTTGAGCGTGGCGGACGCGATCAGGCCGGTGAGAAAGGCGCTCTCGGGCATGGGCGTGCCGCGCACCCGCTTGAGGATCCCTTCGTCGCGGCGGAAGGTGACCGCGAATGCAAGCGCCGTGAACGTCGTGGCCACCACCCCCATGGCGGCGATGCCGGGTACCAGCACCTCGAGCACGTCCTCGTCCCCCGAGAATGCGCTCGCCGTGAGCACGAGGAAGAGGATCGGCAGCAGGAAGTTGAAGAAGGCCGCGCTCGGGTTGCGCCAGAACTGCTTGCGCTCGAACCGGAACTGGCTCCAGGCGAGGGCGGCGGTGCTCACGTGACCGTCTCCCTCTCGGGCTCGGCCTCGGCCGTCAGCTCGAGATAGATGTCCTCGAGCGTCGGGTGGGTCACCTCGAGCCCCTCGAGGCGCTCGCCGCGTGCGAGCGCCTCGGACGTCAGCTCGTGGAGCAGCTTGGTCGGGTCATCGGTGCCGTGCTCGATACGCCGGCCGTCGGCCGCGATGTACGAGACGCGGTAGCGCGCGCTGGCGCGGCTCAGCTCACCGGGGGCACCCTCGGCGACGATCACGCCGTCCTTGACGATCGCGACGCGGTCGGCCAGCGCCTGCGCCTCGTCCAGGTAGTGCGTGGTCAGCACGACCGTCTTGCCAAGCTGCTTGAGCTTGTCGATTACGCCCCATGCGGTCCTGCGTGCAGCGGGGTCGAAGCCGGTGGTGGGTTCGTCGAGGAAGATGAGCTCGGGATCGCCCACGAGCGCCAAGGCGAGGTCGAGACGGCGGCGCTGGCCCCCGCTTAGATCCTTCGCCCTGGTGTCTGCCTTCTCGGTAAGCCCGACCAGCGCGATCGTCTCGCGGGCGTCCCGCCGGTTCGCATACGGCTTGGCGAAGTGCTCGATCGCCTCGCGGACGGTCACGCGCGGGTAAAAGCCGCTGCTCTGGAGCACGATCCCCACACGCTGCTGCAGCTCGCGGTCGCGGTTCTGAGGGTCGCGGCCGAGCACGCGGACCTCGCCGCTTGAGCGCTTGCGATAGCCCTCGAGGATCTCGACGGTGGTGGTCTTCCCGGCGCCGTTCGGGCCGAGCAGACCGAAGACCTCACCCTGCTCGACGTTGAAGGAAAGCCCGCGCACGGCCTCGACCGGGCCATACGACTTGCGCAGGTCGGTGACCTCGATTGCGGGCACGGCAGCCCAGGCTAGACGCCGGCCCCTCCGCGCCCCTCCCCGGCCGCGAAGCGGGCTGCTCCGCGCCAGGCGGTCTCGCGGGTGGGCAGCGCGCTGCGGGCCTCTAGCCGAAGCCCCTCCGTGAACGTGAGCCCGACGCCCTCGATCGCCGCAAGCCGGTCGGCGAGCATGGTGTCCTGCGGGAAGCGCGCGAGCGCCTCGGCGAGCTCGAGCGCGCGCTCGAGGTGGCGTCCGGTCGGCACGATCTCTGTGAGGAGACCGATCGAGTGGGCCTCTTCGGCGTCGATGATGCGCCCGGTCAGGATCAGGTCGAGCGCCCGGCCGAGCCCGACGATGCGCGGCAGCCGTTGAGTGCCGCCGTCAACGAGCGGCACCCCCCAGCGCCGCTCGGGGAAGCCGAGCCGCGACTCACCGGTGGCGATGCGCAGGTCGCACCAGAGCGCGAGCTCGAGGCCGCCGGCCAGGCACCAGCCCGAGATCGCTGCGATCGTGGGCTTCGGTGAGATCACCCGGCTGATCCCGAGCGGGCCGCGCGGGTCGTCCATGCGTGGCGCGAAGCTCTCGATCGCCTTGAGGTCGGCGCCGGCGCAGAAGGCCACGCCGCCCGCGCCCGTGATCACGAGCACGCGCGCGTCGTCGTCGGCCTCGAAACGGTCGTAGGCGTTGGCGATCAGCTCGGCGGTGGGCCCGTCGATCGCATTGCGGCGCTCTTGGCGGTCGATCGTCAGGACCGCCGCCGCGCCGTGGCGCTCGTAGGTCACCGGATCCATGGCGACAAACCCTCTCATTTCTCAGCCTCTTCACATGGCAGGGAGCCTGGGCCGCGAGCATCGTCAGTGCAGATCCCTCCTCGCTCGTGACCCCGGCCTGCCCGCCGGGGTCACGGCTTTTCTGGGGCCTTACCAGCCGACGCGCTTGCGCAGCTCGACCGCCTTGCGCTCTTCCTTGCGCCTCTCGAGCCGCCCCTGGAGGGCCGACGCGAGGATCACGAAGACCGCGAAGAAGATCACTACGCCGAGGCAGAAGAAGGTGACGAGGCGGTCGTCCGTCTCGCCGGCGAGCCCCTCGCCGTTGTCGCCGGCGAAGGCCGGCGCGGCCAGCACTAGGGAGGTCGCGACCACGAATATCGGCGCCAGGAGCCGCATGCAGCCGGAACGATACCGGCAGCGGGCGGCTGAACTAGCCTTCCGCCGCCGTGTCGATGATCGAGGCCATCGTGCTGGGCATCGCGCAGGGGCTCACGGAGTTCCTGCCCATCTCCAGCACCGGGCACCTGCGGATCATTCCCGCCTTCGCCGGCTGGGAGGATCCCGGCGCGGCCTTTACGGCGGTCACCCAGCTCGGGACGATGGCCGCTGTCCTCCTCTACTTCCGGCACGACCTGATCCGGATCGCGCGCGCCTGGCTGCGCTCGGTTCGCGACCGCGAGGCGCGACGGGAGCTCGACGCGCGGCTCGGCTGGTACATCCTGCTCGGCACGATCCCGATCGGCATCTTCGGGATCCTCTTCAAGGACCAGATCGAGACCGGTGCGCGTGACCTCTACCTGATCGGCGTGATGCTGATCGTCCTCGGTCTGATCCTGTACGCGGCGGACAAGACCAGCAAGCGCACTCGCACGATCGAGCAGATCCGCACGCGCGACGGCTTTCTGATGGGCATGGCGCAGGCGCTCGCGCTGATCCCGGGGGTGTCGCGCTCGGGCTCGACGATCACGGCGGGTCTCTTCCTCGGCTTCGACCGCACCGCCGCCGCACGATTCTCGTTCCTGCTGTCGATCCCGGCGGTGGTGCTCAGCGGGCTGCTCGAGCTCGGCTCGATCGTGAGCGGCGAGGAGGGACAGCACACCGGGGCGCCGGAGCTGGCGGTCGCGACGCTGCTCGCCTTCGTGACCGGCTACGCCTCCATCGCCTTCCTGCTGCGCTGGCTAACGAGCCATTCGATGGACATCTTCGTGATCTACCGGGTCGTGCTCGGGACGATCGTGCTGGTGCTCGTCAGCACCGGCACGATTAGCTAGCGCGCTCCTTCGAGAGCGGCGACGGGAAGCGCGGCAGTACGCGGGTGCCATCGAACCAATCGGTCAGCCGGGCGGCCTCAGCCTCGATCGCGTCGCGCCCTTCGCGCCCAGGGTCCTCGAGCATCTGCAGCTCGACCGCCCCGGCGTCGTCCTGGCGCCAACCGCCCACGATCCGGCCATCCCACCACACGGTCGGGCCGCCGTTGCCGTTGCTGTCGAACAGCTGCTCCTTGTAGGGGCCTAGGTACCAGTCGCGCTCGGACCAGCCCATCGTCGTCGGGTCGAGCGGCGGCAGCAGCGCGGCGAAGGGCTCGGGCGCCGGCGTGGGTTCGAGGTCGTCCGGCAGCAGGTAGCCGGTGGTGCCTCCCTCGAGCTCGACCTCGACCGCCTCGAGGTCGCGGAGCGCGCCCTTGACCGCGCCCACGGTCTGGCCGAGCCACCACTTGATGTCGGCGGCGGTGCCGGGCCCGAACGCCCGCAGCCAGCCCTCGACGAGCCCGGCCACGCCCTCCGGCGCCGGAGGCGGATCGAGCGGCTCGCCGAGCCACGCCTCCATCGACGCCCAGCGCGGCCGCGAGCTTGTCCAGGAGCCGCTGTTCGAGCCGCGCACGATCTGGCCCCCGGCCGACAGCACGGTCAGCACCTGCGGACCGACCGAAACCATGCCGCCCCAGGACTTCCCCTTCCCGTATTCGATCGCGCCCTCGAGCAGCGGAATCTCTTCGCGCAGCTCGCTGGAGCTGGCCTCGCGGCCGTCCGCCAGCACCTTCAGGACCTCGGCGCTTGCGTCGGCGAGCCAGCGCTCGGCGTCCGGGTAGAGACCGGCCTTGTCGACCAGCTTGATCAGCCTGCGGCGCTCGCCGTCCGCGACCCGTTCGCTCGCCCCCGACTGAGCGACCGCCATCGTCTCGCGCGGGAAGACGAACAGGGTGCGGCGCATCGACATGTGCTTGACGAGCGAGCGCTCGTCGTAGAGGGCCCGGTCGAGGTCGGTCACCTTCATTCGGTCCATGCGCGCCCAGGCCGACAGGTAGACGGTGGCCGGGTCGGTCGCGTGTAGGCAGACGAGGCTGCGCGCAGCTTCGGCCGGGTCGGATGCCCGGGTCGCGGGGGCTAGCCGGTGACGCGTCGAAAGCCGCGCCCGGCGCTCGGTCACGTTGATCTTCCTCACGCCGAGATCCTGGCATGGCGGTGGGGCCATTCGTGGCCGAGGACGCAGCGCGATCTATAGCCTTCGGCTCGTGCAGTTCGCCTGGAAGCTCGGCGTCGTAATGCTGATCGCGCTCGCGCTCACGGTGCTGCCGGGCGGCGGCGCTGCGCTCGACGTCGTGCTCACCCTGCTGACGATCGCCTTCTTCGCGGCGATCGCGTTCCTCGTGTTCCGGCTCTATCGCCAGTATCGGTTCGAGCTCGAGACACTCGAGCCGTCGATGCGCCTGGCCCTCTACGGGTCGCTCGGGCTGGCGGTGCTGACCTTCACGGCAACCGACCGGCTCTTCAACGCCGGCGGCGCGGGGGTGCTGCTCTGGTTCGGGCTGCTCGCGGCCGCTTCGTACGGGCTGTTCTGGGTCTACACGCGTTATCGGCGCTACGAGTAGGGGCGCCGGGCCCGCTCGGGCGCCGTCAGGGCGACGGAGCCCGACTTCTCGCGCTCCCGTGACGCAGCTGTAACACCCGCGTCTTGTCCCGTCACAGGCCTCGCGGGATCGTCGTGCCATGACACGCGCGAGTCCCGAGAGCGGCCAGGCATCGGTCGAGCTGCTGGCCGTCATCCCCTTCGTGATCCTGACGGCGCTGGCGGCTTGGCAGATCGCGCTGGCCGGGCACACCCTCTGGCTGACCGCCGGCGCAGCGCGGGCGGCGGCGCGCGCCGACACCGTCGGGTCGAGTCCCGCGCGCGCCGCTCGTAGTGCGCTGCCGGACTCGATGGAGCGTGGGCTCTCGGTCGAGCGCATCCGTGCGGGTGGGGTCAAGGTGAAGGTGCGGATGCCGCTGCTCCTGCGCCGCTGGCGCTCGCCGGTGGAGATGACGGCTGTGTCCTCGCTTGGGAGGGACCGGTGAGCTCGTCCCGCAGTGCTGCACGCGAGCGCGGCCAAGCAAGCGTGGAGCTGCTCGGCGCGCTGCCGCTGTTGGTCGCGCTGGCACTCGCTGTCTTCCAGCTCCTGTCCGTCGGCTACGCCAGCGTGCTTGCGGGAAATGCGGCCGAGGCGGGCGCGCTAGCGCTGGCGGCCGGGGGTGACCCTCGGTCGGGCGCCCGCGAGGCGCTGCCGGGCTGGTCGCGCGCGCGAGCGGAGATCAGTGTCTCGGGCGGCCGGGTCGGCGTGCGGCTGCGTCCGCCGGCGTTGCTGCGCTCACTCGGCGAGCGTTTGACCGTCACCGGGGAGGCGGCGGTGGAGGCGCCGTGAGCGGCTCCCGGACCTGGCGATCCGGCGGCCGGCCGCGCGGCAGGCTGCACGGGCTGCTGGCGGCGGCCGGATCGTTCCTGATCGATCCGCCGGACACCGTGGCCGCGCACGGCTCGGTAGACGCGCCCTGGCCCGGGAGCATCGGCGATGAGCCGACCACCGGTCCGCTCCCCGCTCCGGCGACCCGACCCGTCATCGCCGTCTTCGGCCTCGCCGGCGGATGCGGTGCGACCGTGGTGTCGCGCGCGCTCGCGGCGGAGCTGGCGGCGCGAGACCCAGGGGGCACGGCCGCCGTGACATGCGAGGCGCGGCAGGGTGGGCCTCCGCTCGCAACGAAGGCCGCCGCGCGGCTCGCGCGTGCGCTCGAAGACCTGCCCGGCGGAGCGCGGGCACTCGGGCGGCTGTGCCTGCTGCGCGGGGCGGACCCGAGCTCGCTGAGCGATGCGCTGCGCGGCCTTGCGCCGCTCGTGATCGATGCCGGCTCGTCGTCGCTCGGGGGAGCGCCGGCATGCGTGGCCGACCGCACCTTGATCGTCACGACGCCCGCCATCGAGCCAACGCTCGGCCGAGTGGCGATCGAGTGTGTGGCGCGGGTGGGGCCCGAGCCGACCCTCGTGATGAACCGCGCCCGTCATGCGGACGAGCGACCGGAGCCGCCTGGCGCCGGGCGACCGGAGGCTCCCAGCCAGACCGTCGGGCTCGGCGAGGAGTTCGCCCTGCCGGAGTCGCGGCTCGGCGCCCAGCTCGCGCTCAGCGGTCGCGAGGCGCGCGGGGGGCTCGGGCGAGCCGTCGCCCGACTGGTCGACTCGTGGGAGGGAGGTGCCTGAGGCCGCTGGCAGTGCGGCCGGCCACCCAGCCTCACGGCCCGCAGCGCCGCTGTGCCCAGGCCGCCTAAGCGCGAGCCTTCATGACCTATACGGCTATGCCGCACAAGTCAGGAGAGTTGCTCCGCTCGCCGAGGGGGAGATTAGGGTGCCCTAACAAAACCTGATACGTTGAGTCGGAATTCGACCACGACCGAGGGAGCGGGTGCAGGTGGGAGCTTCGGCGTTCGATCGCGCGAACCGCGCACGGACGGGGCGCTCGTCGTTCGTGAGCTGGTGCCGGATGGGTAGTCCACCGATCGACCGGTTCCTGCTCGCAGTGGCGAGCGAGTTCCACCAGGTTGACGACTGGGCTGCGCTCGAGCGGCTGGATGAGCTCGCGCGCCCCGCGTTCGGCATCGCGTCGCTGCCGCAGGAGGCGGCCGCCGCGCGCCTGATCGAAGCGATCGCCGAGAGCGGCGGGATGTGCCCCGGCGTGGCCGGCGATCCCGACGGCCTGATGCTCGACCGAGTATTGGCGAGCGGGCGCGGCCGGCCCGAGCTGCTCGCCGCCGTCTACCTGGAGGTTGCGCGGCGAGCCGGCGTGTCGCTCTCGCTGCTGTCCGCCGGCCTCAACTGGTTCGTCGCCTTCGAGGAGGCGGGTGAGCTCGTGCTCGTAGCGCCGGCGAGCTTCGACCGGCCACTCGAGCGGATCGATCTCCAGCGGCGCTGCCCCCACGCGCTGGCCGATGCCGTACTCGCTGGGCTCATCGACCTCCTCGACGCTCGTGGTGCTGATTCCGACGCGGCGCACGCGCTTGTGCTACGGAGACAGCTGCGCGCCGCACAGCGCCCCGACGTGTCCGGGCGCGGCTGAGCGCGGTTGCGGCGAGGGGGCCGCGCGGGCCGGGCGGGTAGGGCGGGGCGGCGCATCTCACACCGGCGCCCGCGGCAGCGTTACATAGGTATGAATCTCGATCTGAACGGCCGCGTCGCCGTAGTCACAGGAGCGTCCAAGGGCATCGGCCTGGCCGTGTCCCGCACCCTGCTCGAGGAGGGCGCGTGCGTCGTCGTCGGCTCCCGCAACCGCAGCCCAGAGCTCGACGAGCTGGCTGCCGAATTTGAACCGGCCGGAGCGCTGGTTCATGTGCCCGTGAACCTGATGGATCCCCAGGCCCCGGCCACGCTCGTGGCGGCTGCCGTGCGCCGCTTCGGACGGCTCGACGTGCTCGTCAACAACGCCGGCGGGCCGCCGCCTGGCGTAAGCATGCCGCGCTTCGGCTTCCTCGAGCTGCGCGACGACGACTGGCGCGACATGCTCGAGTTCAACCTGCTCTCGGCCGTTCGGGCGGCTCGCGCCGCGATCCCGGTGATGCTGGAACGGGGCGAGGGCGCAATCGTCAACGTGTCATCGGTGCACGGGCGCCAGCCGTCCGGTGTGAACGTGGACTACGGAGCGGCCAAGGCGGCGATGATCAACCTGACCAAGGCGCTCGCCGAGGAGTTCGGCCCGCAGGGCATCCGGGTCAACGGCGTCTGCCCGGGCCCGGTGCTCACGCCTTGGTGGACCGAGCGCGGCGGAGCGGCCGACGTCTTCGCGGCCCACGTCGGGGCGGACCGGGACGGGGTGCTGACCACGCTTGCGCCCGAGATGATGCAGCTCACCACCGGCCGGCTCGCCGATCCGCAGGAGGTTGCCGACGCCGTGGTGTTCCTCGCGTCGCCGCGTTCCGCGAGCACGCTGGGCACCGAGCTGCTGGTCGACTCCGGAATGCTGAAGACCGCCTAGCGGCTCCGGTGCTCGCCGAGGGGCGGCCCCGGCGCCGCGCCGGGCCGCAGCCGGTGGATGCTCACGACGCCGCGCACGCGTGTGTCGACCGGCCAGCGCGCCTGCGCCTGCTCCAGGAATGCGGAGGCCGCCGGCCGCCCCGGATCGGCGATCCACGCCTCGGGCGCGAGCCGCGGCAGCAGCCCCAGCAGCGTGGCCACGTTCTGGCGCTCGTAGAGAACATCCGCCGCCAGCACGACGTCGAACGGGCCCTTTCGCAGGAGCCCGGCAGGCTCGGACCAATTCACCTCGGCGGTGGTCAGGGGTACGTCGTTCGCGCCCGCGTTCCGTTCGGCGAGCGCCAGCGCCTCGGGCGCCTCGTCGGTCGCGAGCACGTCCGCGCCCGCCCGCGCCGCCGCGATGCTCGGCAGCGCGAGCCCGCAGCCGAGCTCGACGACCCGCACGCCTCGCAACGGCGCGCCGTCGAGCTCGTGCGCGAGCGCCACGCCGCTGCGCCACAGCACCGACCAGTAAGGCGCGACCGGCGCCCACTCGATCGGCCCGTCGTCCGGCAGCTCCGCCGCGTAGTCGGGCTGCAGCACCCGCACGGGCCCACTCGGCAGCTCGATCAACCGGCTTACGAGCTCGTCGGCCACGCCCCGACCCTACGCGGCGGAGGGCCGGCGTCGGCGTTAGCCGCCCACGCAAGCCTCCTCCGGCACCGCGTCGAAGAGCACTGCGTAGTTGTCGATCAGCATGTCGCGGCCCTTGACCTGGGCGATCGTGGCGGGGTCGGCGACGCCGTCGCCGAGGAACCCGGAGCCGCCCTCGGGCCCGAGTGGGATGGCGATCAGCGGCGGGAACTGCTCCCAGGCGGCGAGCTCGCCGCTGCCCGTGATCAGCGCGCGGAGATTCGCGGCCGCGAGCTCGGCCTGGCGCGACGCGATGCCCGCCATGTCGCGGTCCGCGTTGCCGAGGTCGCCGATCGCGAAGATGTTCGTCTCGCCGACCACGCGCAGGTGCTCGTCGACGCGCAGATAGCCGCGCTCGTCGCGGCGGTCGTCGAGTGAGCCGCCCGCGAGGTACTCGCTGTGCGGTCGCACGCCGAACGCGCGGAACCACATGTCGGCGTCGAGCGTGGCGCCGTCCGCCGTGTGGAGAGTGATCGGCGCAAGCGTTGCCGGCGCGGTTGCCGGCAGCTCGCGCAGCTGCGCGTCCAGGCGCAGCTGGATGCCGAGCCCGTCGAGCTGGCGCCGGAGCTCGTCGCGCAGCGCCTGGTCATAGGGGCCGGCGAGGATGTCCGAGGAGATGTCCGCGATCGTCACGCGCTTGTCCGGGTGAAAGGCCTTGATCTCGCCGGCGAGCTCGAGCCCGGCTGGGCCCGCACCGATGATCAGCACTCGCTCGGCCCTTAGCAGCGCTTCGTGCGCCTCGAGGACGCGGGCGCGTGCCGACGCTATGTCGGGCTCCTCGATCTTGGCGGGGAAGGGATAGGCGGAGCCGGTTGCGAGCACGAGGTAGTCCGGCTCGAGGACATCGCCCGAGGCGAGCGTCACACGCCTGCCGTCGACGCTGATCGCGCGGTCGCGCACGAAGCGCCCGTTGGCGAGCAGGTGCTCGTAGGGGAGGAAGATCCGGTCGAGCCACTCCGGCTCGACGAGTGAACGCCACGCGGCGATGTTGTGGACGAACGCCTCGGTCGGGTCGACGAGCGTCACGTCGGCGACGTCGTCGAGCGCCTTCGCGACGTTGATGCCGGCATAACCGCCGCCAACGACGGCGACCGAGGAACTGCCCGGGGAAGAGTCGTGCATCGAACCCTCCAAGCTCGTGATTGAGTATCGGCAGCAGAATACGAAGCTGCTTCGAAAAGACTAGCGACCTCGGAGACGCTAGCATGGGCGTCGTGGCAAGCACCCGGAAGCAGAGCGACGCACCGGCGACCACGGCACACACGACGGAGGCATGTGCCCGCGGTGATGCCGCACTCGCGCGCGCCTTCGACTTCCTCGGCAAGCGCTGGAACGCCATGGTGCTCGGCAACCTGCGCGAGGGCCCGGCCGGCTTCCGCGAGCTCTCACGCTCGATGGACGGCATCTCGGACTCGGTGCTCTCGGACCGCCTCTCCGACCTCGCGGGAGCGGGGCTGATCGTGCGGACGGTCGACGAGGGACCGCCGCTTGCCGTCTCCTACGCTCTCACCGACCGCGGCGCCGCGCTCATTCCCGCGCTCACGCAGATCTCACTGTGGGCGCAGGAGCATCTGGTAGAGGACGACGACGCCTAGCCGCAAAGGCAGCCGGGGTACTAAACGTCATGACCGCTTGGCCCGCCCTCGAGTTCCCGGAGTGGCGCGCCACCTGCGACACCCTGCACGCCCACACGCAGATCCTCGGCAAGCTGACGGTGGCGCTCGCGCCGCCCGAGCCTCAGCTTCAGCACGCCGCGTTGCGCCTGACCGCTCGCGGTTGGGAGACGGCACCGCTGCCGGCGCCGAACGGCTCGGGTGCGGTGGTGGCCGCGCTCGACCTGCATGCCCACGAGGCGCTGGCCGAGCACAGCGACGGACGTGCGACACGGCTGCCGCTGACGCCCGACCGGGCCGTAGCCGACGTTACGCGCGAGCTGCTCGCAGCCGTCCGCGACCTCGCCGGCCCGTTCGAGGTCGAGCTGCGCCCGCAGGAGGTCAGCTGGAGCGTGCCCCTCGACGAGGACCGCGAGCACGCGACCTACGACGCCGCACAGGTCGCGCCCTACTTCGCCGCGGCCACCCGGGCCGCACTGGTGCTCGCGGAGTTCCGGGCTCCCTACCGAGGCCGCTCCACCCCGGTGAACGCGTGGTGGGGCTCGTTCGACCTGTCCGTCAACCTGTTCTCCGGGGAGGGCGCCGCTCCGCCCTCCGACGACTTCATCATGCGCAACTCGATGGACTCCCAGGAGGTGGCGATCGGCTGGTGGCCCGGGGACCAGCGCTACGAGCGCGCTGCCTTCTATGCCTATGCCCATCCGGCCCCGGAGGGTTTCGCCCACGCGCAGCTGCAGCCGGCCGCCACTCGCTGGGAGCCCGAGATGGGGCTGTACGTGCTCGATTGGGACGACGTCCGCGGCGCGCCGGACCCGCGCGCCGTCGCGCTCGAGTTCGCCCGCTCTGCGTTCCAGCACGCCTGCGTTGTATGCGAATGGGATCCGGCGCTCCCCGCGAGTGCGGAGGGCCGCCCGCCGCCGGTCTCCTGAGGCCGCTCAGAGCCAGCGCACGGTGGTGGGGTGGTGCGCCGATTCCGCCACCAGCTCGCGCCGGCCGCCGGGCCACTGCGTGAGGTGTGTCTGGACGAGCGCTGGCCGCGTCTCCGCGCCCTCGAAGGTGAGCAGTGCGAGCGGCGCCTCGACCTTGGCGCGCTCGCCGGCTGCGCTGATCGCCGCGTCCGCCGCCTCACGCTCGGCGTCGGGCAGGTAGGGCCAGACGATCGTGTGGATGACAACCGTGGCGAGTCCGGGCCGCGGCTCGGCCAGCTGTGCGGCGATCCAATCGGCCAGATCGGCGCGCTCGACCAGGGCGGGGGTCTCGCGGGCGACCTCGATCGCCTGCTCGAGCAGGCCGTAGCGCTCGAACTCATCCGGGAGGAGGCAGGAGAGCAGCGTCAGCCTGCCCTCGTCCGTTGTAGGGTCGATCGGGTTGAGGTCGCAGCCCGAGCGCTCCGCGACGACGAAGCCGGACGCGAGCGGCGGCCTGCCGCCCGTCAGGAAGTCGACGAAGCGCACGGGCGAGTCCGGCGGGCCGAAGGCTTCGCCGTCCTGCTCGTAGCGGAAGCGGTCGAGGCGCAGGTTCAGCCCGGCGCTCGCCCCGAGCTCGAGCAGCCGTAGCGGCAGCCCGGTCCGCTCGGCGACGAGACAGAGCGCGCCCACGAGCGCCTTCGAGCGGGACGGTGCGTTCGTCTGCAGCGGATGGGCGAGCGCCTCCACCAGCTCAGCGCGGCCACTCGCGATCAGCGCGCGAATTCCCGGCCAGGCCGCGGCGGCGTCGCAGTCGCCGCCCGTCGAAGGGAAATGCTTCCTGAGCTCGTCGGCATCCCCGGCGAGCACCATGCGGTGGATGCCGGCCAGGATCCGGAAGGCGTCCCATTCGTCGACGCGGTCGTGCTCGTGGCCGCGAAGCGCGACGCGCACAGGGCCGTCCGCCGCCGCGTCGTCGCGCATCAGCTCGAGCAGCGCCGCGTAGAACGGCGAACCCGCGGCCCTGGCCACCGCGATGTGGCCGTCGAGCAGGGCGGTCAGCGGGTCCGATGCGCCCATCGCTCAGGCTCAGGCTTTCCTGACCCCGTAGTCGCCGATGCCGTCCTCGAGCAGCTCGAAGGCGCGCTTGGCCCGCGCCCGCACCTCGCGCGCGACCTGTGACGCCGTTGCGCCGGCCAGCGCGCGGGCCCGCACGTAGTCGATCAGTGCGCGGTGCACGCCGAGGAGTAGGTTGGCAACCACCTGCGGCTCGATCGCGCCGGGGCGCGCGCCCGTCTCCTTGCCGATCAGTCCTGCCAGCGCCTCGGCGTACTGCGCGAACACCTGACGCTCGCGCGCCAGCAGCGCAGGGCTGTCGGTGATCACGCGTGTGACTGTGCGCAGCTGCTGCGTTGCCTCCTCGTCCCCGCCGGGAGCCTCCATCGCGAGTACGCCGCGCTGCGCCATCAGGAAGCCGCGCACGGCCGCCGGGATGCTCAAGCCGGGCGCCCGCTCGTGGACCGCCGCGAGCAGCTCCTCCTCGAACGCCTCCAGGCGGCTGTAGAAGAGCTCCTCCTTGGTGGGGAAGTAGTTGAAGACCGTCTTTTCGGCGACGCCGGCCGCGCGTGCGATCTCGGCGACGGTCACAGCTTCGAATCCCCGCTCCGCGAACAGGCGCCGAGCCGTGTCGGCGATCAGCTGCCGCGTCTGCTCCTTCTTGCGCTCACGCAGGCCGGTTTCCATCTTCGACGTGGTCATGATACAGTGACTAAAAGTTTATAGCGACTATAAATTGGGGACGATGAAGACATGACGCACCGATCCACAGACAACCAGCAGAGTCTCTCTGATCGCACCGACGCCAGGGCGGTGACCCTGGGCTTCGTGGCAATCGTCGCGGCGATGCTGCCGGCGGTGCTCGACCAGACCATCCTCGCCACGGCGCTGCCGACGATCGCAGGCGATCTCGGCAGCATCACCGATCTTTCGTGGGTCGTGACCGCGTACGTCGTGGCGGCTGCGGCCACCACCCCGTTGTGGGGCAAGCTCGGCGATCGCCACGGGCGCAAGCGCATGCTCGAGCTGTCCCTGATCGTGTTCGTGACCTCCTCGGCGCTGTGCGCGGCGGCGCAGGACATCACTCAGCTGATCGTCACGCGCCTGATCCAGGGTGTGGCGGCGGGCGGGTTGATGACGCTCGCCATGGCGGTCGTCGGCGACCTCGTGGCACCGCGCGAGCGCGGGCGGTACCAGGGCTATATCGCCGCAACCTTCGCGGTTGCGACGATCGTCGGACCGCTGCTCGGCGGCGTGCTCGTCGAGAGCGCGAGCTGGCGCTGGGTGTTCCTCGTCAACCTGCCGCTGGGTGCGCTTGCGCTCGCCGGGCTTGCGCTGCGCCTGCCCGCGCCGGAGCAGGGCCGGCCCGAGCGGCCACTCGACGCGCTTGGGGCGATGCTGCTTGCGGGCGCCACGAGCGCGTTCATGCTCACGTGCATCTGGGGCGGGGACCGCTTCGGCTGGAGCTCCCCGGAGATCCTCGGGCTGATCGGCACGACCGTGCTCCTCGGGAGCGCGCTCGTGGCACGCGAGCGCCGCGCCGCGGACCCGATCGTGCCGCTGCACCTGCTCCGCACCCGTCCGGTCGCGGTGGCGAGCGCGGCGCTCTTCCTGGCGACCGCCGCACTGTTCTCGATCACGGTCTTCGTACCCCTCTTCCTCCAGACCACCACGGGCGCGAGCCCGACCGAGGCCGGCCTGCTGCTGGCGCCGGCGATGCTCGGGATCACGGTCTCGACCACGCTGTCCGGTCGCAGCATCAGCCGCACGGGTCGCTACAAGCGCTTCCCGGTGGCCGGGCTGCTGTTGATGAGCGCGGCGCTCGTGCTGCTGGCCGCGCTCGCGGGCGAGCCGTCGCAGCTCGCCACCGGCATCGGTCTCGTGGTGTTCGGCTTTGGCTTCGGGATGGTCGGCCAAGTGCTGATCGTCGCCGTGCAGAACAGCGTCGAGCGGCACGAGCTCGGCGTGGCCACCGCCACGACTGGTTTCTTCCGGGCCGTCGGCGGCGCGGTCGGCGCGGCCGTCCTCGGCGCCGTGTTCGCGGCCCAGGCCGGCCACGGCGCCGCGGGCATCGCCGATGGGGTGCAGACGGTCTTCCTCGTGGCGGCGCCGCTCGCCGCGCTCGGCGCGCTGGTCGTGCTACTGCTCGACGAGGTGCCGCTGGCCGAGCGGCTCTCGCCGGCGCGGGGGTAGGTGCGATGACGATCGCAAACAGGCTCGTCGCCGCCCGGGACGTGGTCGCGGGGCCCGGGCTCTAATGTCCGCGCGGTGCCGACCATGCTCCTCGTACGCCATGCCCAGGGCTCGTTCGGCGGTGCCGACTACGACGTGCTCTCGGAGCGCGGTCACGAGCAGGCGGCGGCGCTTGCGGACGACCTCGAGGCGCGCGAGCTGAACGTCACGCGAGTGATGGCGGGCTCGCTCGCGCGCCAGCGCGACACCGCCGCGCCGATTGCCGAGCGCTTCGGCCGCGACGTCGAGATCGACCCGCGCTGGAACGAGTACGAGAGCCAGGATCTGATCGCGAGCCACGCCTCGCCGAGCGAGTTCGAGGGCACGCAGCGCGAGTTCCAGGCTCAGCTCGACGAGGCGCTTGTCGACTGGGTCACGCGGGAGGACGGCTCATGGCCCGGATTCAGGGACCGCCTCCGCGACGCGTTCGCCGCGCTCAGCGGCTCGCTTCGGTCGGGAGAGACGGCGGTTGTCTCAACCTCGGGTGGCCCGATTGCGGCGATCGGGGTGCAGCTGCTCGGCCTGCCGCCCGAGGGCTTCGTCGCCCTCAACCGCGTGGCCGTGAACGCCGGCGTCACCAAGGTCGTGACCGGCGCCTTGGGCGCGACGCTCGTCTCCTTCAACGAGCACGCATATCTCGAGCGGCCGGGCCACTCGCTGTTGACCTACCGTTAGCGCCCCATCAGCCGGGGAACGAGCGAGCCGTGCAGCCTCCGTCGACGAGCAGGACCGAGCCGTTGCAGTAACTCGACTCGTCCGACGCGAAGAAGAGCATCGCGTTCGCGATCTCCTCCGGCTGCGCCGGGCGCCCCATCGGAGTCAGGGCGGCGGCGGTCTCCTTGTCGTCGAACGCCCCGATCACCGGTGCGATCATCGGCGTGTCGACGAAGCCGGGGCAGACCGTGTTGGTGCGTACCCCCTGCTTGCCGTAGGCGATCGCCATCGAACGGGTGAGATTCGTGATGGCGCCCTTGGCCGCGGTGTAGGCGTGGGCGTCGTAGAGCCCAGTCACACCGGCCATGCTCGACGTGTTGACGATCGATCCGCGGCCCTGCTCGAGCATGCGCGGGAGCGCTGCCCGGATCATCAGGAAGTAGCCCTCGAGGTCAACGCCGCCGATGATGGCCCGCCAGTTGTCCAGCGAGGCCTCGTGGATCCCGCCCATCGTGCCGGGGTTGTCGATGCCGTACTGCCAGCCGACGCCCGCGTTGTTGATCAGCACGTCGACCTGGCCGTACTCGTCCATCGTCTGCTGGACGATGCGCTCCTGGGAGGAGGTGTCCTCGAGGTCGGCCGGGATGATCATGCCGTCGCCACCGGCGTTCTTGACGGCGTCGAGCCCCTCTTGGAGCTTCGACTCTGTGCGCGCGGTGCCAACGACCTTCGCGCCCTCGCGGCCACACAGCTGCATCGCGGCGCGCCCGATGCCGCTGCTCGCCCCGGTGATGATCACGACCTTGCCCGCGAGCCGTCCGCCGCCGCTGGCCGCAGGCGCCGCGTCGGTCGCGACCTGTCCCTCAGTGCTCATGAACGCTCCTCTCCCGAATCGGTGAGCTTCGCGCGCGATGCTAAGTCGGCCGGGCGTCAATGATGAGATGTCCCACGGGCCCCGTTGTGGAATGCGACAGGTCGCCCGATCCCGCTCCGGACGCGAGACAGGGCGCCCGCTATCACTCTCGAGGCAGGTGCTCAGTCTCGTTGAAGGAGAGCAGCAGCCAGCGCCGGTCCGGCATGCGCACGAGGCGTGTCACGGACCCGTTCGCGTTCGTCAGGAATGCGAACGGCCGGCTGCCCGTGACCTGACGGCAGATCTCGGCGATCACGGCGGCGTGCGTGAACGCGACGGCCACGCCGCTGGGACCGGCGGCGTCCGCGACGGTCTCGGTTCCCTCGCGCGTGCGCTCGGCGAACGCTGCGGCGCTCTCCGCGCCCGGGATCAGCTCCCAGCTCTCCGCGCGCATCATCTCGACGAACTCGGGGTCACCGCTCGAGCCGCGCTGGTGGATGCCGTGGCCCTCCCAGTCGCCGAGAAAGATCTCACCCAGGGAGGGGAGCACGACAGGCTCCACGTCATGATCCCCGAGCATGAACCTTGCGGTCTCGCTGGTGCGTTGGAGTGGCGTGACGAAGATCGCGGACACCCTCTCGCGCGCGAGCCGCTTCGCCACGGCGGCCGCCTGCACGCGGCCGCTCGCGTTCAGCGGCGGATCGCTGCGCCCGCCGATCAGCCCGCCGGGGCCCGGGGCGTCGCACGCGCCGTGGCGGACGAGGAGAATCTCCTGGGCGCCGTCTGGGGCGCTGAACGGACGCTGGAAGTCGACCTTCACGCAGCCATGATTGCGGACCCCGCACACTCCACCCTCAGCGAAAGAGACTCGCTTTGGAGCTGAATCCAGACACGATCAAGGCGCTGCTGGACGCGTTCGACCGCAGCGACTGGCGCGAGATGACGGTCACGATAGGCCCGGACCGTCTGCATATCTCGCGCGACCCCTCGCCGAACGGCGCGGCTCCCCAAGAGCCGGCGGTGGCGCCCTCGGAGCCGCCCGGACTGCCCGCCCCGCCGCCGGAGCCCGAACGGAGCGACGAGCCGCAAGCGGAACCGCCGGTGGTGGCCGTGTCCGATGCCGAGACGGTGGAGACCGCGGCTCAGGGGACCGCGATCGAGTCGCCGAGCGTTGGCCTCTTCTGGCGTGCCCCGGCGCCGGGCGCGCCCCCGTTCGTCGACGTTGGTGACCGCGTCTCGTCCGGGGACACGGTCGCGATCGTCGAGGTCATGAAGCTGATGAATCACGTCGTCGCCACGGTCGAGGGCGTGGTCACGGCGATCCTCGTCGAGAACGGCGCGGCGGTCGAGTTCGGCCAGGCGCTCGTCGTGATCGACCCCGAGGGTTGAGCGCGCCGTGGCCGGGCTGCGGCGCGTGCTGATCGCCAACCGCGGCGAGATCGCCGTGCGGGTGATCCGCGCCTGCTTCGACGAGGGGCTCGAGGCGGTGCTCGCGGTTTCGGAGGCCGATCGCGAGAGCCTGGGTGCGCAGCTCGCCGACGAGGTCGTCTGCATAGGTCCCGCGGCGGCGGCCGAGAGCTATCTCGACATCCCGCGCCTGATCGCGGCCGCCAAGGTCACCGGCTGCGACGCCCTCCATCCCGGCTACGGCTTCGTCTCGGAGCGGCCGGAGCTGTCCGCGGCGTGCGCCGAGGAGGGGATCGTCTTCGTCGGTCCCTCGGAGGAGGCGATGCGGCGCAGCGGAGACAAGGAGACGGCGCGCCTGCTCGCGCGCGAACTGGGCGTGCCGGTCGGGGTCGGATCCGACGTCGTCGACAGCGAGGAGGACGCCCGCCGCGTCGCGGACGAGATCGGCTATCCGGTCCTGCTCAAGGCGGCCGGCGGTGGCGGCGGGCGTGGCATGCGGCGCGTCAACGACGCGGCGGAGCTCGGCGGCGCCTGGGCGTCCGCCTCCGGCGAGGCGCAGCAGGCCTTCGGCGACGGGCGCATCTTCGTCGAGCGCTACGTGACGAGAGCGCGCCATGTCGAGGTTCAGGTGCTGGGCGACGGCGAGGGCGGCGCGGTCCATCTCGGTCACCGTGACTGCACGCTGCAGCGGCGCTACCAGAAGCTCGTCGAGGAGGCGCCCGCCTACGACCTGCCGGACGCGCTCGCAGACGAGATGCTCGGCTCGGCGACGCGGCTGATCGGCGCGCTCCGCTACAGCGGCGCCGCCACCTGCGAGTTCCTCGTCGATCCGCAGCGCGGCAGCTGCGGCTTCCTCGAGATCAACGCCCGCCTGCAGGTGGAGCACCCCGTGACGGAGATGGTCACCGGCGTCGACGTCGTGCGCGAGCAGCTGCGCATCGCAGGCGGGCAGGGGATCTCGCTGAAGCAGGACGAGCTCACGATCTCCGGCCACGCGGTCGAGGTGCGCGTGAACGCGGAGAGCCCGGAGCGCGGCTTCCTGCCCTCGCCCGGCCGCATCGAGCGCTGGGCGGCGCCCGTGTCGAGCGACGTGCGCGTCGACACGGCCTGTTTCCCCGGCTGGACGATCACGCCGCACTACGACTCGCTGCTCGCCAAGCTGATCGCCCGCGGCGACGATCGCGAGCAGGCGCTCGCGCACGCGCGTCACGCGCTCGCGCACCTGCGTGTTGAGGGCGTCGCCACCACCGCGCCGTTCGCGCGCGACGTGCTCGCCGACCCGGACGTGATCGCCGGCCGCGTCCACACGCTCTGGCTCGAGGAGGAGTTCCTGCCGCGCTGGCACGTTCACCAGGGCGAGGCAGCCTGATGGCACGCATCGAGATCATCGACCAGACCCTCCGCGACGGGCAGCAGAGCCTCTGGGGCATGCGCATGCGCGCCGGGCAGATCCTGCCGGTGGCGGACGCGATCGACAGCGCCGGCTACCGCGTCGTCGACCTCACCGGCTCCTCGATCTTCGAGGTGCTCGTGCGCTTCCGGCAGGAGGACCCGTGGAAGGGGCTGGACCTCATCCACTCGGCGTTCAAGCGCTCGACGCTCAGGGCAGGCACGCGCACCAACGGCGTGGTCGGCATGAACGTCACGCCGGACTCCGTGATCGAGCTGTGGGTGCAGAAGCTCGCCAAGCACGGGATCGGCAGCCTGTGGATCTTCGACTGTCTCCACGACGTCCAGCAGATGCTGCATGTCGCGCGCATCGCCCGGAAGGCCGGTCTCGCGCCGTCGCCGCAGATCAACTTCTCCGAGTCACCGGTGCACACGGACGAGTACTACGCGGGCATCGCCGAGGCGATGGTGGCGGGTGACGCCGCCGAGACGATCGTGCTCGGTGACGAGGCCGGGGTGCTCGGCCCCGAGCGCGCGCGCCGCTGGATCCGGCTGATCAAGGAGCGCGCAGGCGACGTCCCGCTCGAGATGCACTTCCACAACAAGACCGCGATGGCGAACCTCAACCACATCATCGGCGTGGAGGAGGGGCTCGGCATCGTCCACACCGCGGTGTCGACGATGGCGAACGGGGTGTCGATGCCGTCGACGGAGGTCACGGTCGACAACATGCGCAGGCTCGGCCACCAGGTCGCCATCGACGACAGCCGGCTGGCCGAGGTGGCCGAGCACTTCGGCGCGCTCGCGGACGAGGAGGGCTTCCAGCGCGGCGCGCCGGTTGAGTACGCGGTCGCGACGATCCAGCAGCAGTTCCCCGGCGGCATGATGGGCACGCTCAGGGAGCAGCTCAAGCAGGTCGGCATGGAGGACCGGCTGCCCGCCGTGCTCGAGGAGGCCATCCGGGTGCGCTCGGAGATGGGCTGGCCGATCATGGCCACGCCCTTCTCGCAGCTCGTCGGCATCCAGGCGCTCCTGAACGTGGTCCAGGGCGAGCGCTACGCGACGATCCCCGACGAGAACCTGATGTACCTGGCGGGCTGGTACGGGACGCCGCCCGGCCGGCTTGACGAGGAGGTGCTCGACCGCGCCGCCCGGACCGAGCGCGGGCGCACGATCCTCGCCACAGACAGCGCGCCGCAGCCGTCGCTCGCGGAGATCCGCAAGCAGTACGGCGAGCGCCTCTCGGACGAGGAGCTCTTGCTGCGCTACCTGATCCCGGGCCCGGACGTCGACGCCATGTACGCGGCCGACCGGCCGATCGAGCCGACCTACCCGGTCTCGGGCCCGCGCGGCATGACCTGGCTGAAGGACCTGATGGTCACCCCGAGCGGCCGCACCGTGAGCGCGACGCTCGGCGAGGTCAGCGTGTCCCTGCGGCGCTGACCGCCGGCGCTCCGTTCCCCTCCGCCGCCGCGGCGGCCAGGTAGTCGTGGACGACACGGCCGTGGTTCAGGTCGAAGTCGAACACTCCGAACCACCCCTGCACGATGCGCTGAGGTGCGAGCAGGTGCCACGGATCGACCTCGCTCGTGGCGTCCATCGACACCGACGCGCGACCGGTGAACAGCATCGGCGTGCCGTTGGCGCTCGTGTGCAGCGGCGCCTCGACGTCGAGCCGCACGAGCTGCGCCACCGACGGCGGGCTGTCCGGCTCCGCGTTCGGGATCAGGCGCGTCGACAGCACCGGCACGTCCTCGAGCTCGCTCGGGTCGAAGGTCTGCTCACAGGTGATCGACATGGTCATGATGCGCTGGCCCCGCGGGCGCTCGACCGTGAAGATCATCTGCTCGCCGAACGGCACGCCGTCGGGCCCGCCACCGGAGTGGCGCTCCATCACCGCGAGCTTCTTCGCGTAGCCCCAGATCTCGCGGCCGGCCACTAGCGGGATCTCGTTGTCCGTGAAGATGAACGGCTGGTACAGGTAGGTCTGGCCCTCGAACTCGGCGCGGATCATCACGTAGGCCTCGTAGTAGGGGCCGAACGACGAGAACGGGATCCAGCGTCCCCAGGCGATGCAGGTGGGCGTCTCGTCGGCCGCCGTCAGCCCCGGTGGCAGGAGCGCCTCGACCCCTTCCGGATCGGCCTCGTACGCGATGAAGATGTCCTCGACGCCGCGGTAGAGGTAGGGCGGCGGCCCGTAGGCGGTGCCCGGCCCGATGGGCAGGGAGAAGGAGTTGAAGAACGCGTCGTGGTCCATGCGTAGAGGGTCCCGCGCGCGCGTGTGCGAACGGCACCGGCCCGCCGCCCCGATTGGGGAATCCCCAACGCCGGACGGGCGAGCACGGCGGGGCGCGGACGGCCATCTCGCAGGCTTCGGACCTCAATGCATGGTCTGCCCGCCACTCACGTTCAGCGCAGCGCCGGTCACATAGGCCGCGTCCTCGGACGCGAGGAATGCCACGGCCGCCGCGACGTCCTCGGGCGTCTCGTAGCGGCCGACGGGGATCGAGCGGAGCAGCTTGCGCTCGTACTGCTCGCGGGTGATGCCCGCCATCCGCGGATACGTGTCGAAGATGCCGCCGGGAACGTCGAGCAGGGGCGTCTGGACCGTGCCGGGACACACCGCGTTGACGGTGATTCCGTGTGGACCGAGTTCGTGTGCGAGCGACTGGGTGAAGCCGATCGCTGCGAACTTCGCGGCCGAGTAGGCGGCGAGCCACGGCTGGCCGACGAGCCCGGCCTGCGACGCGACGGTGACGATGCGGCCGCCCTCGCCCCTCGCGAGCATGCGCCGCGCGGCCGCACGCGAGCAGCGGAACACCCCTCCCGCCATCACCTCGAGGTTCACCTGCCAGTCCTCGTCGCTGAGATCGGTGACGGGGGCGAGGCCGATCGCGACGCCCGCGTTGTTGACGAGCACGTCGACGCGCCCGAAGTGCTCGTCCGCCGCGTCGAACAGCGCCTCGACCTGGCTCGTGTCGCGCACGTCGCAGCCGAAGCCGGCGACCTCGCCCAGACCGCCCAGCTCGGCGACCGCTTCCTCGAGCTCCGTCGCCGCAGCCGACGCGTAGTCGGGGTGGGTGTCCATGGGGCGTTCGAGGTCTGAGATGACGACGCGCAGTCCGTCTCGCAGCAGGCGAGCGGCGATCGCGCGCCCGATTCCACCCCGGCGCGCAGCCCCGCTGACCACGGCAACCCTCGCGCTCATGGGAAGGCGGCCCCGGTGCGGTCGTTGACGATCGATGAGCTGAGCGTCGGCGACAGCGCTCGCTTCACGAAGACCGTGACCGAGACCGACATCGCGTTCTTTGCCGCGATCAGCGGCGACTTCAACCCCGTGCACGTCGACGCCGAGTGGGCCAGGGGATCGCTCTTCGGAGGCCGTGTGGCGCACGGGCCGCTCACGCTTGCGCTCGCGGCGGGTGTGCTCGGCATGGAGCTACCCGGGGTGGGGACGATCGCGGTGACGAACCACATCGACTACCGGCGGCCCGTGTACGTCGGCGACACGATCACAACGCTTGCCGAGATCTCGGAGCGCGACGTCGAGCGCAACCGGGTCACGGTGGCGCTGACCTGGACGAACCAGGGGGGCGAGCTCGTGGCCGACGGGTACGCGGTCGTCATGCCGCCGAAGAGCTCTCAGCTCTAGCCGCCTCGAAGCGCTCGCGCAGCTTGAACTTCTGGACCTTGCCCGACGGCGTCGTCGGCCACTCGTCGACGACGGTCAGGTAGCGCGGGATCTTGTAGCGCGCCACGCGCTCGGCGAGCTCGGCGCGCATCTGCTCCAGGCTCAGCTCGGCGCCCTCGCGCAGGCGCACGAAGGCCGCGACCTGCTCGCCGTAGCGCTCGTCGGACACGCCGACGACGCTCGCGTCGAGCACGCCGCCGAGCCGCCTGAGCGCGTCCTCGATCTCGGCGGGATAGATGTTCTCCCCGCCGCGAATGATCATCTCCTTCGATCGGCCGGTGATCGAGACATAGCCGTTCGCGTCCATGCGGGCCAGATCACCGGACCTCAGCCAGCCACCGTCCTCGATGGTCTCGGCGGTCGCCTCGGGCTCGTCCCAATAGCCCTTCATGACGAGGAAGCCGCGCGTGCGCAACTCGCCTTGCTCCCCGAGCGGAACGGGCTCTCTCGTGGCGACGTCGACCACGTCGACCTCGACGTGCGGCAAGGCCGTCCCGCAGGTGGCGATCTGGAGCTCCTCGGGATCGTCGGGAAAGCTCTGCGTGATCACGGGCGAGGCTTCGGTCAGGCCATAGGTGATCGTGAAGGTCACGCCAAAGCGCTCGATCCAGCGCCGCTCGACGTCGACCGGCACCGGCGAGCCGCCCGTCACGATCACCTCGAGCGAACGCAGTGAGCCGCCGGAGCGATCCACCTCCTCCTCGACGCCGATCAGCATGGTCGGCACGGCGCCGGCAGACGTCGCCTGCTCGGCATCGATGGTGCGCACCATGCGCGCGGCGTCGAAGGTCAAGGTCGGCAGCTGCGCGGAGCCCTTGGAGATGCAGCCGATGGTCGCCATGACGCACCCGCCGCAGTGGAAGAACGGCATCGGGTTGCAGTGCCGGCCGCCGAGATGGAAGCGCGCGCGCTCGGCGAACAGCCTGGCGTTGTCCGTGAGCGCGCCGTGGCGCAGCTCGGCGCCCTTCGGGAAGCCGGTCGTGCCCGATGTGAACTGGATCTGCGAGGTGTGGTCCGGCATGACCTCGCGGCGCCGACGCTCGACTGCTTTCGCCGAGGCCGAGCGGCCCGCCTCGA
>Ga0081538_10000086_pt1 | contig 84061 bp, 92 predicted proteins | sample TabmetS5T2R1_FD_71022 | JGI IMG/M metagenome (GOLD analysis project Ga0081538, IMG submission 71022) | Tabebuia heterophylla rhizosphere microbial communities from the University of Puerto Rico - S5T2R1 | ecosystem: Host-associated > Plants > Roots > Rhizosphere ... | reverse complement strand
CACCTGCTTGCCGAGGTCGATCACCGTGTAGCCGTTGTTGGTGAGGATCGTGTTGACGAGCGACTTGCCGATGTCGTGCACGTCGCCGAACACGGTCGCGATCACGACCTTGCCCTTGGTGTGCCCCTCGATCTTCTCGAGGTAGTTCTCGAGCTGGGCCACGGCGCGCTTCATGACGGTCGCCGACTGCAGCACGAACGGCAGGATCAGCTCGCCGGCGCCGAACTTGTCGCCCACCTCCTTCATGGCGGGGAGCAGCACATCGTTCAGCGTCGGGACGGCGCCGATCTTCTCGACCGAGCGGTCGATCCAGTCCTCCACGCCCTCCTTCTTGCGGCGCAGGATGTGGAAGTGGAGCGCCTCCTCCGGCTCCATGCCCTCGGTCGGGTCGCCGGCCGCCTCCTCCTCGCTCTCGCCCTTCTGCTCGAAGTGCGCGATGAAGCGCTCGAGCGCATCCTCGCGGCGGTTGAAGACGAGGTCGTCGGTGAGCTCGCGCTCGTCCTCCGGGATCTCCGGATAGGGCGTGATGTGGTTCGGGTTGACCATCGCCAGGTCGAGCCCGGCCTCCACGCAGTGGTGCAGGAAGACGGAGTTGAGCACGGCTCGCGCCCCCGGCGACACGCCGAACGACACGTTCGACACGCCCAGCGACGTCTTCACCCCGGGCAGCTCGGCCTTGATGCGGCGGATGCCCTCGATCGTCTCGACGGCGCTCGGCCGCCACTCCTCGTCGCCCGTGGTGAGCGTGAAGGTGAGCGCGTCGAAGATGAGCGCCTCGCGGTCGAGGCCGTGCTCGTCGCAGGCCAGCTCGACGATCCGCTTCGCCACCTCGAGCTTGCGGTCGGCGGTCTTGGCCATGCCGACCTCGTCGATCGTCAGCGCGATCACCGCGGCGCCGTGCGCCTTGGCGAGCGGCACCACCGTGTCGAGCTTGTCGCGGCCCGCCTCGAGGTTGATCGAGTTGACGATCGCCCGGCCCGGGATCTGCTCCAGGGCGGCCCGGATCACCTCCGGCTCCGTCGAGTCGACCTGGATCGGGGCCGGCTGCGAGAGGGCGATCCGCTTGACCACCTCGCGCATCTGGACGTCCTCGTCCTGGCGCTCGGTGAGCGCGACGCAGACGTCGAGCACGTGCGCCCCGCCCGTCACCTGGTCCTCGGCCACCTGCGCCAGGCCGTCGTAGTCGTCGGCGAGCAGCAGCTCCTTGGCCTTGCGAGAGCCCTGCGAGTTGACCCGCTCGCCCACCAGCGTCGGCCGCGGCTCCTGCACGAGCGGCGTGGCGGTCATCATGCTCGACACGTGCACCGGGCCGCGCTCGGGCCGCGGGCCGGCTTCGCGGCCGCCGACGCGGTCGACGATCGCGCGGATGTGGTCCGGCGTGGTGCCGCAGCAGCCGCCCACGATCGAGATGCCGTAGCGCTCGACGAACTCCTGCAGCGTGTTCGCGAGCGGGTCCGGCTCCTCGGGGAAGATCGTCTCCCCGTCGGGGCCCTGAAGCGGAAGGCCGGCGTTCGGGATGCAGTGGATCGGGAGCGGGCTGAACTCGCCGAGGTAACGGATCGCGTCGCGCATGTCCTCGGGCCCGGTGGAGCAGTTCAGGCCGACCACGTCGACGTCGAGGGCGGTGAGGGTGGAAAGCACGGCCTGGATGTCCGTGCCGAGGAGCATCTTGCCGCCGTTCGGCAGCAGCGACACGCTCGTCTGGATCGGCAGGGTCCGGCCGGTGAGCTTGAAGGCCTCGCGGGCGCCGAACACCGCGGCCTTCACCTCGAGGATGTCCTGCGCCGTCTCGATGATGATCAGGTCGGCGCCGCCCTCGACGAGGCCTTGGGCCTGCTCGGTGAAGACCTCGACGAGCTCGCCGAAGGTGATCTTCCCGAGCGTCGGGTCGTCGCTCGCCGGGAGGTGGCCGGTGGGCCCGATCGAGCCCGCCACGAAGCGGTGCTCGCCGGCCGCCGCACGGGCGATCTCTGCGGCGCGGCGGTTGATCTCGAGCGTGTGGTCGGCGAGCCCCCACTCCTCGAGCTTCAGGCGGGAACCCTGGAAGGTGTCCGTCTCGAGTACCTCGGCGCCGGCCTCGAGCATGGACTCGTGCACGCCCTGGATCACGTCCGGGCGGTGGAGCACGAGCGCCTCGTGGCACTTGCCGGCGAGGCCGCCGTAGTCCTCCTGCGTCAGGTCGAACTGCTCGAGCGTGGCGCCCATGCCGCCGTCGAACACGACGACGCGCTCACGGGTGGCCTTGATGTAGTCGCGCTCGGGGGGCAAGGTCACGACAATCCTACACCAACCTTGACACGATCGTGTGAAGGTTGTCCAGTACTCCGCTCTAGGCCTCGGCCTCGGCCGCCTCGCCACGTCGGGAGGCGCTCGCCAGCTGGACCGGCGCGGCGTGCAGCGCGCGCAGCCTCAGGTCCTTCCAGGTCATCCCCTCGCGGACGAGCGCGGGCATGCCCATCGCCACGGCCGTGGAGATCTCGACCGCCTGGAGGATGATCCCGTAGGCGAGCGCGTCGGTCTTTCCGACGCCGTAGGCGGACAGCACCGCAACGCAGGCGGCCTGGAAGACGCCGAGGTTCGACGGCGTAGCCGGCAGCGCGGCGGTCACGTTCACGGCGAACAGCACGGCCGCGGCTGCGCCAAGCCCGGCGCGCTCGTCGAGCCCGAGCGCCACGAGCAGCAGGTAGCAGGCGAGCCACTGGATCGCCCAGGCGCTCAGCTGCATCAGCGCGGCCCAGCCGCCCAGCCGCGCGCGGCGGAAGACCAGCAGGCCCGAGCGCACGCGAACCATCGCGCCGCGCGCCGCGGCGGCGGCCTGCTGCACGCGCTGGAAGCGGGTCGGCTTCCCGCGCCTGAGCAGCCAGGGCGCGGCCAGCACGAGCGCAAGCAGCACGACCGGGGCGATCGTGGCGATCACGAGCGCGTCCTCGCCGCCGCGGAAGATGCCGACGGTGGCGAACATCACCGAGCCGAGCACGACCAGCGCGAGGATGTTGAGGAGCGTCTGCGAGACCATCGTCCCGAGCACGACCGGGAAGTGGTCGCGCATGCGCCCGATCCGGCGGGCCACGATCAGCGCGCGCGAGGGCTCGCCGAGCCTTGCCGGCAGCGTGGCCGACATGAGCACGCCGATCATCGTGCCGCGGGCCGCGTCGCGCCGGCGCACGCGCAGGCCCGGCAGGGCGGCGCGCAGGATCGCGTGCCAGGCCTCGGCGCGCAGCAGCATCGAGGCGCACATGAGGGCGAAAGCCACGAGCACCCAGATCGGCGTGGCGGCAAGGAGCGCGCGGCCGACCGGCTCCAGGCCGATCCGCTGCAGCGCGAGGGCGGCGAGCCCGATGCCTCCCACGGCGCCAACGCCGATCAGCGCCCGCCGTCCGATGCGGGCCAGGCGGCGCGGGGTGTGGCTCGGGTCCTTGGGCTCGAGCGAGGGCAGGCGCGCGGGCCGGACGGCCGTTCCCGGCACCGCCGGACGCACTCCGGCGCGGGCGGCCACCCGGGCGGCGCGGCCCTGGCGAACCGGCCGGTCGAGCGCCTCCTCGTAGGTCTCCGTCACCTCGCGGGCGATCTGCGGCCAGGAGAAGCGCTGGGCGCGCTCGCGGGCCGAGCGGGCCATGCACTGGCGCCGCCGCGGGTCGAGTGCCAGGTCGCGCAGCGTCTCGCCCAGCTCCACCGCGTCGCCGGCCGGCACGAGCAGCCCGTCGAGGCGGTTTCGGACCACGTCGCGGTAGCCCGCGATGTTCGAGGCCACCACCGGCGTGCCGGACGCGAACGCCTCCGTCAGCACCATTCCGAAGCTCTCGCCGCCGAGCGAGGGGGCGGCGAGGAGGTCGGCGGCGCCCAGCAGGCGCCACTTCTCCTCGTCCGGCACGCGGCCGGCGATCTCGACGCCCTCGCGGTCGAGCAGGAGCGGCGCCACCTCCTCCTCGGTCGCACCGGCCACGGTGAGGCGGGCGTCCACGCCGGCGTTCCGCAGCGCCTCGAACGCGCGCAGGAGCACGGGGAGTCCCTTGCGGCCCTCGGCGCGCCCCACGAACAGGATCTCCAGCGGCCGATCGCGCGGCCGCGCGGGGTCGGGCCGGGCGGCGCTCAGGTCGACCCCGTTGGGAACGATCCGGTAGCGGCCGCCGTAGAAGCGCCGGGCCGTCCACTCGGCCGCCTCGGACACCGCGATTCGGGCGCTCAGCTTCGAATACAGGCGCCTCGCGCCGGCGATGTTGGCCGTGAACTTGCCGACCATCCAGCTGGTGGAGTAGGTGTGGAAGGTCCCCACCGTGGGCACGCGCGCGGCCTCGGTCGCGTACCAGCTCGGGTAGGGGGCGTTCGGCTCGTGGACGTGGACCACGTCGTAGCCGCCGTTTCGCAGCTCCCGCCCCATGATTCCGACCGACTCGGGGAAGACGGCGAGGTTCGACACCGCCCCGTTCATGGGGATGCCAAGCGTGCGCCCGAGCGGGATGACGTAGTCGGGGAGGGGCCGCCGCTCCGGGGCGGCACCCCGGTGCATCACGCGTGCCAGGCGGTCGTCGGGATCGTAGGGCGCGAGGAGGCGGACCTCGTGTCCCTGGGCCGAGAGCTCGGTGGCCAGCGCCTCGACGTGGCGCCCGACCCCACCTGGATACGTGTAGGAATAGGGCGAGACGAGCGCTACACGCATTTTGGCAACTCTATCGGCCACACTTACGGAGTGACCGAGGCGCGCAATTACGTGAAGTACACCTTCCTGAAGGTCGACCCGGCCTGGCGCCGGCGCTCGGCCGAGGAGCGGGCCTCGGACAAGCGCGAATTCGCCGCAGCCTGCAGGGAATTCGGGGAGGAGCACTACCTGCGCGCCTACTCGCTGGTGGGCACGCGGGGGGACTGCGACCTGATGGTCAGGGCCATGGCCCGCAACCTCGATCCCATCCACGAGCTGCACGTGCTCCTGAACCAGAGCGGGCTGATGCGCTTCGCCGACATGCCGTACTCGTACCTGGCGATGACCAAGGAGTCGCCCTACTCGGACGAGCCGGACAAGCCGCTGTCGCCGCGCGAGGGGGCCGACTCGCGGTACCTGATCGTCTACCCCATGTGGAAGAAGCGCGACTGGTACCGGCTGCCGGGCGAGGAGCGCATGCGGGTGATGCGCGAGCACATCGGGGTGGCGCGGCGCTTCACCGGCATCGAGACGAACACGGCCTACTCGTTCGGCCTCGACGACCAGGAGTTCGTGGTGGCCTTCGACGCCGACGACCCGGCCCAGTTCCTCGACCTCGTGCAGGAGCTGCGGGCCACGGAGTCGAGCGCCTACACGGAGTCGGAGACGCCGATCTTCACCTGCATCTCGGCGTCGCTCGAGCGGGCGCTTGACGCGCTGGACGGCGAGCGGGTGCCTGCACCCGCCTAGCGGAATCCTCGTCTACGCCCCCGGCACACCCAGCGCGTCGAGGAAGCTGCCGGTCGTGAAGTCCGGCAGCTCGCCGAAGCGGACGCTGTCGCTCGGCGTGCTCGCCACGGCGCCGCTCAGCTTCCGGATGGCGTCGCCGAGATCGCTCGACTCGAGGGGCAGGACCACGTCCGCGGCCATGCCGGGCGACGCCGAGTAGGGCGCTGTGGCCTGCGGCAGCCCTGGCACGGCGAGCGCCAGCGTGCCTGCGCAGTCCTCGACGGCCCCCACAGGGCAGGCGACGATCAGGTTGACCGCAGCGCGGCTGACGCGCCACTCCACGATGCCTTCGGCGGTGCTCCGCAGGCCCTGACGCCTCTCGCATCCCCGCATGACCACATCGGCGGTGCTTGCCACCAGCCGGTCGAATCCGCGGCCACACAGCACCCAGTCGCGATCGCCCTCGCCGGCGCGGATCCGGTCCCGGCCCCGGCCGCCGTCGAGCGTGTCGCGCCCGCTGCCGCCCAGGATGAGGTCGCGTCCGCCCTCCCCGTCGAGGATGTCCGGACCCGCGCCGCCTTCGAGCCGGTCGGCGGACCCGAGCAGGACCCCTGTGCCCACGTACCTGTCGCCGCCGATCAGCCGGTCGGGGCCTCCGCCTCCGCGGAGCAGATCGCGTCCCGCCCCGCCGTACATGTGCTGGGCGCCGGGGCTGCCGATCACGACGTCGTCCCCGGCGCCGGCCCACACCCCTTCGATGCTCACGAGGTTGTCGCGCTCTCCGCGTTCGCCGTCGTTCGGCTTGCCGTCGAGGACGATGCGGACCGGACGCGAGCGCTCGTAGTAGACCTCGTCGTGTGGCGGGAAGTAGTCCGCCTCCACGAAGGGCGGCGGACCTCCACCCGCGATCGTGTCGCGCCCGTCACGGTGGTTGGTCTCGAAGCGATCGCTGACGGCTCCGCCGGTCATAACGTCATCCCCCGCGCCGCCCACGAACCATGCTGACGACGCTTCGGGGCCGACCAGCCGGTCGTCGCCGGCACCGCCGTCGATACGGATGGCGGTTGCGACCGCGCGAGCGTCAAGCTCGTCGGCCTTGTCGCGGAGCGCGAAGCGCACGCTTCGGTTGAGGCGCGGTAGAGCAAAGGCGCAGCGGGCGCTGAGGGCGTCGAGCGCCTCGCAACCCTTCCCGGCCTCGATCCCGGCGGTGTCGCGGAGGGAGATGAGGTCGCCCTCCGAGACCGCCGTCACGCGGTTGCGCTCCCCCGGAGCCGCTCTGTAGGCAAGCGACTCATTGCACCCGTATCGGCTGCAGGCGGTCTCTACGACGACCGAGGCCGCCGGTGCCGCCGGCGGACAGCCGAGCAGCGCAGCGAGCCAGACCGCGTACGCCACGCGGCGTGCGGTGCGCATACCTGATCGAACACGTCGGAGCGGTCCGCGTTGCGGCCGGCCGCTACCCCACGCGCTCGCGCGCCGCCTCGAGCAGCTCTTCGGTCGTCGTGAGCTTCACGCGCGGGCGGCCCTGGGGCTCGCCGGCGGCCTTCTCGGCGCGGTCGATCGCCTCCCAGCCCGTGTAGGTCACGTGGTCGGGCTTGCGCTCGTCGAGCAGCTCCTCGAGCGAGTCGCGGCCCGGGTCGGCGGGCTCGTTCAGGCGGCCCTGGTCCATGTCGTCCATGAGCGAGTCCACCGTCTCCTGCGCGTCGCGCTTGTTGGTGCCGATGATCCCGGTGGGTCCGCGCTTGATCCAGCCGACGACGTACTCCCCGCGGAGCGGCTCGCCGCCCTCGCCGAGGATGCGGCCGCTCTCGTTCGGGACCGTGCAGCTGCGCTCGTCGAAGGGCAGGCCCTGGGGAGCCACCCCCTTGTAGCCGATCGAGCGGAACACGATGTCGCACTCGAACTCCTCGGTGGAGTCGGTGCTGCAGGCGCGCAGCGAGCCGTCCTCGTCGCGCAGCGTGTTGCGGCAGATGCGGATGCCCTCGACCTTGTCCGTCCCGAGGATCTCCAGCGGCGAGGCCAGGAAGCGCAGCACGATGCGTCGCCGCTTGCCCTCGGGCTCCCGGCCCGCGTAGCCGGTCAGGATGTCGACGTTCTTGCGTGAGGTGCCGCTGGCGGCCTCGCTCTCGAGCCAGGCCCGGCTGAGCTCGTCGAGCTCGACGTCGCTTGCGTCCACCTGGACGTCGGCGTCCGTCATCTCGCCAAGCTCGAGCAGCTCGGGGTTGGTGAAGGCGGCCTGGGCCGGACCGCGGCGTCCGAGCACGACGATCTCGCGGATGTTGCTCTCCGCGAGGACCTCGAGCGCATGGTCGGCCACGTCCGTTGCGGCCAGCTCCTCACGGGTCAGGGCGAGCATGCGGGCGACGTCGGCGGCCACGTTCCCGTTCCCGATCACGACCGCCCGCTCACCCGACAGGTCGAACTCGAGGTCGCGGTAGTCGGGGTGGCCGTTGTACCAGGCCACGAACTCGGTGGCTGCCCAGCTGCCCGGCAGGTCCTCGCCGGGGATGCCCATGCGGCGGTCGGTCTGGGCCCCGACCGCGTAGAGGACGGCGTGGTAGCGGGCGAGCAGGTCGTCGTGGGTGATGTCCTCGCCGTAGGTGATGTTGCCGTAGAAGCGGAACTCCGGGTGCGCCGCCGTCTTCTCGTAGACGCGGCTCACGGCCTTGATGTTGGGGTGGTCGGGAGCCACGCCGCCGCGCACGAGGCCCCAGGGGGTGGGGAGGCGGTCGTAGACGTCGACCTGGACCTCGAGGTCCGGGTGCGACTTGTTCTTCAGCAGGTGGCCGGCCGCGTAGAAGCCCGCCGGTCCGGAACCGACGATGGCCACGCGCAGCGGCCGGTCCGGTGTCCCGAGGGAAGCCATTCCGCCCCCGAGTCTAGGCAGAGGTGCGGCCCTTCCGGCCGCCAAAGGCTGTCCGCGGGCTAGGCGGTCGCCGGGGGGTGCTCGTCGGCGGGCGAGTCCTCGGCGGGCTCGTCGCCGCCCATGATCAGGTCGATGGCGGAGACGGTCTCGACCGAGCGGACCGACATGTCCGGCCCGTTGACGTCGACCTCCGGACCAGCGATCTCGACCTCCACGGCCTGCTCCGGTGCGGCCTCCGCGGCGGGCTCGGCGCCCTTCGCGGCCTCTACGTCGCGCGCGAGCTCCTTGAGCGAGGGCGTCGCGATGTCGAGCGAGTGCTCATCGGCGCGGGGAAGCGGCTCGACGTGGGCGACCGGATCCTCCGGCGCGGGCTCGACGACAGGCGGGGCCTCGACGACGGAGAGCTCGACGGCAGGCTGCTCGACGACGGACAGCTCGACGGGGGCGGGCGCGGGCTCCGCGGCGGGCGCGGGCTCCGCGGCGGGCGCGGGCACGTCGCCGTTGGGCTGGACCAGCTCGACGACCGACTCGTCCGCGGTGGGTTCCTCGTCGGCAGGCTCGCGCGGAGCGGGCTCGGCGGCGAGCGGCTCCGGCGAATCGACGACCGGCTCATCCGCAGCGGGCTCGTCCGCGACCGGCTCCTCTGGGACGGGCTCCTCCTCGGGCTCGTCCTCGAATCCCTCACCCATGACCGGGCGGTAGGGGGCGGACTCGGGCTGCGGGTCGAACGGGTGCAGCTCGGGCACGGGGGGCGTCTCGGGGTCAGCCGCCTCGGCCGGCGCCGCGACCGCGGCGGCCACGGCGACCCTGGGGGCCGCCTCGGTCGACACGATCATCGTTCCTGCGGCCAGGTCACCCAGGCGCGCGCGGCGCTCGCCGGTGGCGAGCATCGACACGAGGCCCACAAGTGCGGTGTCGACCAGGCGAAGGACCGTGCGGACGGCGACGTCGCGCATCGCGGGGGCGCGCCCGTCGAGGGTCAGCACGCGCAGTCCCAGAGCCTTCTTGCCGAGCGTCTGCCCACCGCCCGACTCGCACGCGAAGTAGTAGTACAGCGCCCAGGCCACCACCACGGCGGCAAGCGGCGCGCTCATCGATCCGCTGCCGCCGAGCACGCCGGCGGCTACGAGGATCGCCGCGGCGCCGGCGCCCACGACCGCGAGGTCGATCAGCGCGGCGAGCATGCGGCGGTTGTCGAGCTTGGACCCGGACAGGGATGCGGCGGATGGCTGGGCAATCGCGTTCATCCCACCCTGCATCGGACGAGCGCAACCGTCTCCTTAGACCTGCAAGCGCCGGGTTGGACGGCCGCGTGAGGAATGATCCGCCCCATGGAGAGGGTCGCCGTGGCCGACATGGGCTCGAATTCGTGGCGTCTCGTGGTCTTCGGCTACGAGCCGGGCACCCCGTGGTGGAGCCTGGTCGACGAGATCCGCGAGGCGGTCCGGGTGGGCGCCGGCATGGCGGAGGAGGGCGCCCTTCAGCCGGACCGGATCGACCGGGCGCTCCATACGGCGGCGGTGTTCGCCTCGTTCTGCCGCGCCTCCGGGATCGACGAGATCGAGGCGGTGGCCACCAGCGCCATCCGCGACGCGTCCAACGGCGCCGAGCTGCTCGACGCCATCCGCGAGCGGACCGGTCTCGACCCGCGCGTGATCAGCGGCCGCGAGGAGGCCCGCTACGACTGGCTGGCCATCGCGAACTCCACGACGCTCCGGGACGGCTTCGGGCTGGACATCGGCGGCGGCAGCATCCAGACCCTGCGGATCGATGAGCGCCGCCTGACGCAGGCCGAGTCGCTGCGGCTGGGGTCGGTGAGGGTGAGCGAGGAGTTCCTGCCCGGCGAGAAGGCGTCGGCCAAGGGGATGAAGGCGCTGCGCAAGAAGGTCGCCGGCGAGCTCGAGGGGCTCGGCTGGTGGGACGGCGATGCCCGCCTGGTGGGCGTGGGCGGCACGATCCGGAACCTGGCGGCCGCGGCGATGAAGCGCGCCGACATCCCGTCGCTCGACGTGCAGGGGTTCGAGCTGACCCGCGATGCCCTCGAGGACATGATCGAGTGGCTCGCCGACCGTCCCGCGTCCAAGCGCGGCGACATGCCGGGCATCAAGCCCGACCGCGGCGACGTGATCCTCGGCGGCGCGCTCGTGCTCGCGGCCGCGCTGGACAGCGGCGGGTTCGACCGCATCGAGGCCACGGAGGCGGGTCTGCGCGAGGGCGTCTTCTTCGAGCGCCTGCTCGGCGAGCGCGAGCTGTTCGACGACGTCCGGCGCGAATCGGTCCTCAACCTCGCGCACCGCTTCAACCGGGATCCCGATCACGTCGACCGGGTGGCGCACCTGTCGCTCGCGATGTTCGACGGGCTGGCGGAGGCGGGCCTCCACGAGCTCGACCGCGGCGACCGCGAGCTCCTCTGGGCGGCGTGCATGCTGCACGACATCGGCACGGCGATCGACTACGACGACCATCATCGCCACTCCCACTACCTGATCCTCAACGCCGGGCTGCCGGGCTTCTCGCCGCGCGAGCTCGTGCTGGTGGGCCTGATCGCGCGCTACCACCGCAAGGGCGACCCGGACGCTTCCGAGCTCGGCGCGCTCGCCCGCGACGGCGACGAGGAGCGCCTGCGGCTCCTCTGCGCGGTCATCCGCCTCGCCGAGCAGCTCGAGCGAAGCCGCGACGGCGCGATCCGCGAGGTGCGCGTGGCCGCCCGCGACGGCACGGTCGAGCTGGACACCCAGGTCCACCCCGCCCGCGACCCGAGCGTGCCGATCTGGGCCGCCCGCCGCGAGGCGGAACTGCTGGCGGTCGCCCTGGGCCGGGCCGTGGAGATCGGGTGACGGCCGCCGCCGTGGAGGCGAACCCCGTGCCCGCTGCCGCGTCGCGCTGGGCGACGGCGGGCGCCGTCGTGGTGCTCGGGCTCGTGGCGCTGGACCTGGGGGCGGTCGCGGCGGCGCTGCCCTCCGTGCGGGTCGACCTCGGCTCGTCGACCTCGGGGCTGGTGTGGGTGCAGGCGGGCTACCTGCTCGCGCTCGCCGCAGGCCTGGTGCTGCTGGACGCCTTCGGCGGGATGGTGGACCGGCGCCTGCCGGCCGCCGCCGGGCTGGTCCTGTTCGCGGGCGGCGCCGCGCTTGCCTCCACGGCGGACAGCACCGCCACCCTGGTGAGCGGCCGTTTGCTGCAGGGCGCGGGGACCGCCGGGCTGCTGGGTCCGGCGCTCGCGAGCCTGCTTTCGGGCGAGCGGTCCCGCAGCCGGATCGCGCTCGGAGCGGCGGTGCTCCTCCTGCTCGCGCTCGCCCCGCTGGTCGGAGGCGGCATCGCCGAGGAGGCCCACTGGCGCTGGCTGTTCCGGCTGGAGGCGGTGGCGGCGCTGCCGGCGCTCCTGCTGGTGGTGGCCGGCGGCGGGAGCGCTCGTCCAGCGGCGGATGCTCGCGGTGCGGCCGCCCTCGCCGGTGGGCTGGTCTGCGGCGTCACCGGCTTGATCCAATCCGGGCCCTGGGGCTGGGCGTCGGCCGACACGCTGCTGCTCCTCCTCGCGGGAGCCGCGCTGCTCGCCTACGCGTGGCGCGACGGACTGCCGGCGCGCGAGGCGGTGTCGATCACGGTGGGCGGCTGCCTCGCGGTGCCGCTCCTACTGGCGCCGCAGTACCTCGACCTGGTGCGGGGACTGTCGCCGCTCCGGGCGGGCGTGCTGACGCTCGCGCTCACCCTCCCGGCGGCCACGCTCGCGATCGCCGCCCCGGTCCTTACCGCGCGCGTGCCGCGCCGCCTCCTGCCGGCCGCCGGCCTCGCCTGCGCCGCGCTCGGCGCGCTCGGCATGACGCGCGTCGATCCCGAGAGCAGCTACGCGCTCGTCGTGCTGTCGCTGGCTCTCCTCGGAGCGGGCTCAGGTGCGGCCGCCGGCGCGCTCGCGGGGGGCGCCGGGCGCGCGAAGGGGGCCGGCCTCGCGCAAGGCGGTCTCGCGCCGGGCGGTCTCGCGTCTGCGACCGCGGCCGGCGCTGCCCTCGTCGTGGCCGCCTCCGGCGCCCTCCTCCTGCGCGCGCAGGAAGGCGAGCGCGAGTCCGGCGGCTCCTTCGAGGACGCCCTGGCCGCCGGGGTGGCCGCATCCGGCTGGCTGCTGGCCGCCCTGCTGATCGCGGCCGCCGTCCTCGCCCGGCGCCGAGCGTCGAGTTCGTCGGGCTGACGCCGACAAAGTCGACGGTCGGCGACGAGGGGGAGCCCGATGCCGGGGCCGGCGCGAGCGCGCCGCTAGGCCAGCGTCGTCTCCAGCGAGCCCAGCTGCGGCGAGCGCACCTCCACGCGGTCGCCGGGCTTCAGCCAGACCTTCGGGTCACGCATGCTCCCCACGCCCGACGGCGTGCCCGTGGCGATCACGTCGCCCGGCTCGAGCGTCATCAGCATCGACAGGTACTCCACCAACGCTGGGATCGAGTGCACCAGGTCCGCCGTCGAGCTCGCCTGCATGACCTCGCCGTTCAGGTGCAGCTCGATCTCGATCGCGTCGTGGTCCACCTCGTCCGACGTGACCAGCGCCGGCCCGCAGGGCGCGGCGCCGTCGAAGGTCTTGCCCGGCATCCACTGCGGCGTCTTGAACTGGTAGTCGCGCGCCGAGAGGTCGTTGAACAGCGTGTAGCCGGCCACGTGGCCCATCGCCTCCGCGGCGGGCACGTCCTTGGCACGCGACCCGATCACGAACGCCACCTCGGCCTCGTAGTCCACCTTCTCGCTGAAGCCGGGCAGCGGCACGGTCGCGCCGGGGGCCGCCAGCGCGTTCGGGAACTTGGCGAAGAAGGTGGGCGTCTCCGGCAGGTCGAGGCCCGCCTCCGCCGCGTGGGCGCGGTAGTTCAGCCCGATGCAGATCAGCTTGCCGGGCCGCTCGATCGGCGGCAGGAGCTCCAGGTCGGCGAGCGGGACGCCCTCGCCCCCGGGCTCGTCCACCCGGTCGAGCGGCAGCAGCTCGAGCAGCGTCCGGCCCGTGTCGAGGACACGGCCGTCGCGCAGCACGCCGGCGCGCGCTCCCTCCGGGGTGGAGAAGCTGACGAACCTCACCTGACGGCGAAGCCTATGCGTACCCTCATTGCCCATGGCCGACGACCTTCCCACCGGACGCTGGCGACGGGCCGCCAAGGTCGGCCGCCTGGCGGGCGGGCAGACCGCGCGCGGCTACGTGACGAAGGCCGCCAACCTGACGCGGGGCGAGGAGGGCCGGCGCGACGCCGCCGACCGCCGCCAGATGGAGGCGGCCGAGCAGATCTTCGAGGTGCTCGGCCAGATGAAGGGCGCGGCGATGAAGGTCGGCCAAGTGGCCTCGTTCATCGACACGGGGGCCTTCCCGCCCGAGTTCCAGGAGCGCGTCCAGGCGAAGCTGGCCGAGCTGCGCGACGCCGCCCCCCGGGTGCCATTCGACCGCATGCGCAAGGTGGTCGAGGACGACCTCGGCGAGCGCCTGGCCGACGTGTTCGCGGAGTTCGACGAGGAGGCCGTGGCAGCCGCCTCGATCGGCCAGGTGTACAGGGCCAGGCTCCACGACGGCCGCGACGTCGCCGTCAAGGTGCAGTACCCGGGCGTCGCCCAGGCGGTCCGAGCCGACCTCCAGAACCTTGGCCTGATCATGCGCGTGGCCAAGCGGATCGCGCCCGGCATGGACGCCAAGGCGATGACCAAGGAGATCCGCGAGCGCCTCACCGACGAGCTCGACTACGAGCACGAGGCCCAGCAGCACCGTACCTTCGCCCGCTCCTGGCGCGGCCATCCCTTCATCTACGTGCCGCCCGTGGTGACAGAGCTGTGCACCGAGCACGTCCTCGTCTCGGAGTGGGTCGAGGGCCACGGGTTCGAGGAGGTGAAGGAGATGGACCGCGCCGCGCGCGACCGCTTCGGGGAGATCGTCTTCCGCTTCTTCTTCGGGTCGCTCTACCGCAACGGGCACTTCTCCGGCGACCCGCACCCCGGCAACTACCGCCTCATGGACGACGGCCGCGTGACGTTCATCGACTTCGGGATGACCAAGTGCGTCTCTCCCGAGGACCTCGAGGCCGAGATCGCGGCGATCCGGTTCGGCATGGACGGCGACGTGGAGGGCCTCCACCGCCAGCTCGGCGCAATGGGCTTCTACGACCCGGCCGACGACGAGATCACGCCGGAGGCCGTCTTCGAGCACTTCCACGACGTCACGCGCTGGTACATCGAGGACCGCGAGGTCACGGTCGACCGCGCGCTCGTGAGCCAGGTGCTGATCGACTTCGGCGACCCGCGCTCGCGCCACTGGCAGCTCATGCGGCGCGAGACGATGCCGCCCCAGGCGATGCTGGCGCGCCGTATGGAGGCCCTCACGCTGGGCGTGCTGGGGCAGCTCGGGGCCACGGCGAACTGGCACCGGATCGCGCGCGAGTGGCTGTTCGGCGACCCGCCCTCGACGGAGCTGGGCGCCGCCGAGCATCCCTTCCACGACAGGGCGGCGGCTTGAAGCTGGACGGCAAGAAGGCCGTCGCCCTCCTGCGCGACGCCGACCCGGTGATGGCCCGCCTGATCGACGAGCACGAGGTGGCCGTCAGGCGCGACCTGAAGAACGATCGCCGCGGCGACGCCTACGGCGCGCTGCTCAGGTCGATCGTGGGGCAGCAGCTCTCGACGAAGGCCGCGAGCACCATCTACGGCCGCATGCTGGACATCTTCGGAGGGCACGCGCCCACGCCGCGCCAGCTCCTCGCCGCCGACCCCGACGAGATCCGCGCGGCGGGGCTCTCACGCCCCAAGATCGCCTACCTGCGCGACCTGGCCCAGCACGTCGAGGAAGGCACGCTCGAGCTGGACCGGCTCGACGAGCTGCCGGACGAGGAGGTGAGCGCCCAGCTCACCGCCATCAAGGGCCTGGGCCAGTGGACCGCCGACATGTTCCTGATGTTCCACCTGCGCCGCCCGGACGTGCTGCCGGTCGGCGACCAGGGGATCCGCCGGGCCGTGCAGGTCCAGTACCGGATGCGAAAGCTGCCCGACCCGAAGCGCCTGGAGAAGGTCGCCCGGCCCTGGCGCCCGCACCGCACGCTGGCGTGCCTGTACCTATGGAGCTCGCTGGATAACGCGCCGGCCTAGACCGACGCGCCGCAGCTCGGCTCCTCGTCCGCCACGCGGAAGGAGGAGCCGCAGCCGCACGAGGCGACCACGTTGGGGTTCGAGACCTCGAAGCCCGACCCCATGAAGTTCTCGGTGTAGTCGACCGTGGAGCCCTCGACGTAGCGCAGGCTGGCCGGATCGACCAGGACGGCGATGCCGGAGCTGTCGAAGACGTGGTCGTCGTCGCGGCGCTCGTCGAGCGCCAGCGCGTACTGGAAGCCGGAGCAGCCACCGCCCCTGACGCCCACGCGCAGGCCCACGTCGCCCTCGGCCGCCTGGCCCTCCATGAAGGCGCGCACCTTCTCGATCGCGATGTCCGTGAGGATCACCATCTGCCCACAATTGTATCGGCGCTTCCCTCTGTACCCTCAATGTTCCCGATGCCCAGCGCAACGGAACTACAAGACCGCATCGCCGCCGCGCTGCCGGGCGCGGAGGTCCGCGTGGAGGACCTCACCGGCGGCGGGGACCATTTTCGCGCCGAGGTCGTCTCCGACCGGTTCGAGGGCCTCTCGCGTATCCAACAGCACAAGCTGATCTACGACGTCTTCGGCGACGAGGTCGGCGGCCCCATCCACGCCCTTTCGATCAAGACCTCGACCCCCTCGGGAGCGACGCAATGACCAACGACGAGATCCGCGGATTCATCGAGAACGCGATCAAGGAGAACGGCGTGATGCTGTTCATGAAGGGCACGCCGCACCAGCCCGCCTGCGGCTTCTCCGCCCGGGCCTCCGGCGCGCTCAACGCGCTCGGCGTCCAGTACGCCGCGCTCGACATCCTGCCCGACCCGCGCATCCGCGAGGAGCTGTCGGCCGTTTCGGGCTGGCCGACCATCCCGCAGCTGTTCGTGGACGGCGAGCTCGTGGGCGGCTCGGACATCGTCATGGAGATGTTCGAGTCCGGCGAGCTGGCGTCGCTGCTCGGCGTGGAGCAGCCGAGCGAGGAGGCGTTCGAGCCGGAGCCCCAGCCGGTCCAGCAGCGCCCGCTCGGCCTGGAAAACCGCCTGGACTAGAACCGGGGGCTCACGCCCCCGGACCCCCATCGATTCCTGGCCGGTCGCTAGCGGCCCTGGCCGCGGTGCTTGCGGCGCTCGTCCATCATCTTCTTGCCGCGCTCCGCGTAGCCGCGCGCCTGGCGCTTGTAGCGCTCCTTCTCCTCCGGCGACAACGCCTGCCAGCGCTCCCACGCCATCAGGACGTAGGGCCACAGCCGGCGCAGCCGGGTCAGCCGGCCTCTTGGTTGGATCTGTCGAGCCATTCGAGGTACTCCAATATCCGGTGCGAGTCGTGGATGACCTCGTCACCGTGTACGAGGACGGGTACCCAGCGCTGCCCGGTCAACTCCTCGATCTCGGGCCTGTCGCGCTTGAGGAACGGCACCCGCACCTCGTCGAATTCGATGCCCGCGCTGCGCAGCCGCCGTGCCACCTTCCCGCAGCGGCAGACGAGGTCGGTGGGAGCCCTGCAGCGGTAGAGCGTCGCCATCGCGGCGAATGCTAGGGACGCCCCGCGCCGGCCCTCCTGAGCATCCCGATCGCGCTCTCGCCGGCGCCGATGGCGGCCCCTGCGATCCGGAACTGGATCTGCTGCGAGCGCCTCGTGCGGGCGATCCGGTCGTGCTCGCGCTCCAGGTGCCAGGTCACCGTCGCCTCGAGCGTCTCCTCGTGCGGGCGCGCCTTCCAGCCGAGCTCGCGGCCCGCCTTGGTCGAGCGGTAGGTCCACCACTGGCTCGCCGCGCGCACCTCCAGCGGCGTGAGCGGCCAGCCGCGGCCGGCGGCGCCCAGCAGGGTGGCCGCCGCCTGCGCGGCGCGCGCGGGCAGCTTCACGGGCGGCTCGACGCCGGACAGCCGGCCGAGGTCGGCGAACAGCCGGTCGAAGGTGAAGTTGCGCCCGCCCAGGATGTAGCGCTCGCCCACCTCGCCGCGCTCGTCGGCCAGCAGGTGGCCCTCGGCCACGTCCCGCACATCCACCACCGACGCCGCGCCCTCGGTGTAGACCGGGATCCGCCCCAGCAGGAAGGAGCGCACCAGCCGCGTCGAGGAGATCAGGTGGTCGCCCGCGCCGAAGCAGACGGCCGGGTTCACGCAGACGAGGGGCAGCCCGTGGGCCGCCACCCGCATCGCCTCGACCTCCGCCTCGTGCACGGAGTTCACGTACGGGATCCCCAGCCGGCCGGCCGTGAAGAGCTGCGTCTCGTCGGCCGTCTTGCCGGGCGGCGCGGGCCCCAGGGCGGCCGCGCTCGACGTGTAGACCACGCGCTCGACCTCCGCCCGCAGGCACTCGTTCATCACGAGCTTGGTGCCGCCGACGTTCACCTCGAACAGCTGCTCCGTGTCGCCCGGCCGGACCGACGTGATCCCCGCGCAGTGGAACACGCGCTGCACGCCGTTGAGGGCGCGCCGCACCGAGCGCCGGTCGAGCACGTCGAGCTTCACGCGCTTTGCATCGAGGCCGGCGATGGCCGCGTCGGGCGAACCGTCCTGCACCCCCAGCACCACCTCGTCCCCACGCTCGGCGACCAGGTGGGCGACATGGGAGCCGATGAAGCCCGTCGCGCCGGTGACGAGGGTCTTGCTCAAGGCGGCGGGAGATTACCCCCTGCGGGCATCCCGCCCGCAGATCCGATGCCATCGTCGCCCTCCGGGCGCCGTGTATCGTGCCCGACCGCCAATGCCCGACGTCGCGATCGTCACCGACAGCACCGCGTACCTCCCCGCGGAGCTGATCGAGAGGCACGGCGTGCACGTGGTCCCCCTCTACGTGGTCTTCGACGGCGACCGCCCCGTGCCCGAGGTCGACATCACCGACTACGACGCGTTCTTCGAGGAGCTCCGAAGCGCCGAGCGCCTGCCCACCACGTCGCAGCCCTCGGTCGGCGACTTCGCCTCCGCTTACGAGCCGCTGCTCGCGCAGGGACGGGAGATCGTCTCGATCCACATCTCGGGCGGCCTGTCGGGTACGCCCGAGGCGGCGCGCCAGGCCAAGGAGACGCTCGAGCGCGACGGCACCGGGGGCGAGCGCATCGAGGTGGTCGACTCGACCACCGCCGCCGGCGGGCTCGGCTTCCTGGTGCTGGCCGCTGCCAAAGCCGCCGCCGAGGGCGGGAACGCGGAGGCGGTGGCCGCCGCCGCGCACGAGGCCCGCAAGGAGCTCAGGCTCTGGTTCGCGATCGACACGCTCGAGTTCCTGAAGCGCGGCGGCCGGATCGGCGCGGCGAGCGCCTGGATCGGGTCGACGCTGAAGGTCAAGCCGATCCTCACCGTGGAGAACGAGATGACGCCGGTGGAGCGGGTGCGGACCAGCTCGCGCGCCTTCGAGCGGATGGTCGACTACGCGCGCGGGTGTCGCGACTCCGGCGCCGGCGCATGGTCGGCGCAGCACATCAACGCGCCCGACCAGTGCGCCGCGCTGGTCGAGCGCTGCACCGAGGTGTTCGGCCACGGCCCCACCATCGTGAGCGAGATCGGGCCCGTGCTGGCGGCCCACACCGGGCCCGGGCTGCTCGGCATCGGCGGCATGCCCGAGCACTTCGTGGAGTAGGAGGCGCCAGCGGCGGGGCGAATACCGCCCTGATGCCCACCGCGAGGGAGATCGTCCGCGTGGTTCTGATCGTCGTCTGCGTGGCGATCGTGCTCTACCTGCTGTTCCTGCTGCGCAAGCCGATCACCTGGCTGCTGGTGTCGGTCTTCCTGGCCGTGGCACTGTCGCCGCTCGTGAACGTCCTCGCCCGGCGCATGAAGCGGGGCCTCGCGATCACGATCGTCTACCTGGGCCTGCTCGCCGTCCCGGCCCTCCTGATCGCCCTGATCGTGCCGCCGCTCATCACGGAGGCGAACAACTTCGCCGACAACGTGCCCGAGTACGCGCGTGACGTGACCAACTTCGTGCAGGAGAACGAGCGGCTGCGCGAGCTGAACCGCGACTACGACATCACGACCCGGCTCGAGGAGGAGGCCGGCAAGCTGCCCGAGCGGCTGGGCGGCGCCGCGGGCACCCTGCGCGACGTGGGGCTCGGGATCGTCAACTCCGCCTTCGCGCTGATCACCATCCTCGTGTTGACCGCCTTCCTGCTGGGCAGCGGCCGCACCTGGGTCGACCGGGCGATCGGGATGCGTCCTCCCGACCAGCGCGAGCGGCTGCGCCGCTCGCTGGACCACATGGCGCAGGCCGTGGGCGGCTACGTGGCCGGTGCGCTCACGATCGCCCTTATCGCCGGCGTCGCCACCTACGTGGTGCTGTCGATCCTGGGCGTGCCGTTCGCGGCCCCGCTCGCCGTGATCGCCGGCCTCTTCTCCCTGATACCGCTCGTGGGCGCCACCATCGCCGCCGTGCTGATCGGCGTCGTGACCCTGTTCGAGAACTTCCCCACGGCCACGATCGTGTGGGCGATCTGGGCGATCGCCTACCAGCAGATCGAGAACCACGTGATACAGCCGCAGATCCAGAAGCGGACCGTGAACGTGCATCCGTTCATCACCATCGTGGCCGTCCTGTTCGGCGCGACGCTGCTCGGGGTGCTCGGGGCGCTCGTGGCGATTCCGATCGCCGCGTCGATCCAGATCCTGGTCCGCGAGTGGGTCGACCTGCGGACGCTGACGATCAAGCCGGAGCCGCCCGATGCGCCGGAGCCGCCGCCGGACGAGCCGGGCCCCTCGCCGCCCGGCGCGGGGCCGCCCGAGCCCGCGCCCGCGTAGCCTGGAACCGCCATGAGCGCCGGTGGGCTCGCAAAGCGGGGGCTGCTTCTCGCCATCACCGGCGTGTCGCTCTACCTGCTCGCGCCCGCCCTGCTCGAGGTCTTCGGGGCCTTCGACCGGCTCGACGACTTCACCCCGCTCTGGTGGATCCCGATGGTCCTGCTCCAGGTGGGGAGCTACGCCTGCATCTGGGAGCTGCAGCGCATCTCCGCGCGCGCCGAGCGCCACGGCCCGGTCGTGACCTCGCAGCTGGCCTCGAACGCCTTCGGGCGCGTGGTGCCCGGCGGCGTGGCCGCCGCGGGGGCGATGCAATACGCCATGCTGACCAAGGCCGGGGTGCCGGCAGCGCGCGTGGCGTCGGGCATGACCGCGTCGTCGGTGCTGCTGTTCGGCATCCTGCTGGCGCTGCCGTTGCTGGCGGTGCCGGCCGTGGTGTTCGGCGCACCCGTCGACGTCGGCCTGGAGAGAGCCGCGCTGATCGGCGGCGTGTTGTTCGCCCTGCTGTTCGCCTTCGGCGCCGCGGCGATCCTGTTCGACCGTCCGCTCCTGCTCGTCGGCAGGGCGGCGCAGTCGGTGCGCAACCGGATCCGCCGCTCGCAACCGCCGCTCACCGGCCTGCCACAGCGCCTCCTGCGTGAGCGCAACAGCGTGACGATGGTGCTGGGCCAGCGCTGGTGGCAGGCGCTGCTCCTCGCGGTGGGACGCTGGATGCTCGACTACCTGACGCTGATCGCCGCGCTCACCGCCGTGCACGCCGATCCACGTCCATCCACCGTCCTGCTGGCCTACTGCGCCGCCCAGCTCCTCGGCACGCTGCCACTCACTCCGGGCGGGCTCGGCTTCGTCGAGGCCGGCCTGACCGGAACCCTGGCCCTCGCCGGCGTGCCCGCCGGCGCCGCCGTCGTCGCGACGCTCGCCTACAGGCTCGTCTCGTTCTGGCTGCCGATCCCGGCGGGTGGCGTGGCGGCGCTCGTGCACCGCCGCAATTACGGGAGGGAGGACGAGCCGGCGCCCGCGGCGACCACCTAGTCGCGCCGGCGGCCGGTCAGGATCGAGACCGTGGCGGCCACGCCGCCGCCGATCACGAAGCCGGCCACGGCCGCGCCGATCAGCGCGGCCTTGCGGTTCTCCGAGAGCTGCCGGCGCCAGTCGGTCAGCTCGGCGACCTTCGCGCGCAGGTCGCCCACCGAGAAGGCCAGCTCGCGACGTGTCTCCTCGATCGAGGCGCGGATCATCTCGGGGCTCTGCGCAGGACTCATGTCTTCAGCTCCTCACCCTTCTCGAGCGACCGGTCGACCTGGTCGCGCTCGATCTTCTGTGCCTCGAGCTCGGCGCGGGTGCGGCGCGCCTCCTCGATGGCCATGTCCGGCGTGGGCGGCGCGCCCTTCTTGAACAGCCGCTGCGCGATCAGGGCGGACAGCGCCGCCAGCAGGAAGAGGCCGCCGGTCACGATCAGGAAGCCGGCCCACAGGCTGGTGTCCCAGTTGAACAGGTCGTTCAGGAACCAGGCGAGCGTGTGGAACAGCATCGTGACGCCGAAGATCCCGAAGACGCCGGCGGCCGCGCCCACCACGACGCCCTTGGTGAGCTTCGAGACCTTCTCGCTGATCTCGGCCTTGGCGAGGTCGATCTCCTGGCGGACGAGCAGCGAGGCCTTCTCGGAGACCTCGGCGACGATGTCGCCGAGGCTCTTGTCTGCGTCCTGCTGCGGCGGCACCCCGTTGCCGCTCACCGGGCCAGCCTCTTGAGGAGGAGGGCCACGACGAAGCCACCCGCGAAGGCCGCGCCCACGAACGCCTCGGGGCGCTCGGCGAAGGGGTCGTCCTGCGTGGGCGCGCTCAGTGGCGACTCTCCCAGCGGCCGGTTCGCGGTGGCGCCCTGGTTCGGCTCGCCGGCCATCAGTCGACCGGCGGGTCCTCCTTGAAGACCCGCAGCCAGATCTCGGTGGCGATCCGGTTCGCGACGATCGAGGTCAGCGCCCCGACGCCCGCGAGCAGGCCGCTCCACATCAGTCGCTTCGTCAGGTCGTTCTGCATCGCGGTTGGATTCAACCAGAGGTGGCCGGGGTGCCGTTCTGCCCCGACTCCAGCCCGCCGCAGATTGCCTCGACCACTAGGCCCTTGGCGCGCTCGTACTCGTCGTCGGTGCGCGGCAGCACCTCGAAGATCCAGCCGGTCAGGAGCTGCTCGATTGCGCCGTAGAAGCACATCGCGGCGAACTCGGACGGGATGCCCGACTTGAACGAGCCCTCCTCGCGCGCCGACTCCACGATCCGCGCGATCCCCTCGTAGGCCTCACGGATGCGGTCGAGGTGGAGCGCGCCGAACGAGTTCGCGGCGCGGGTGACCTCGACGATGATCACCTTCATCAGGTCGGGGTCGTGCCGGTACGAGTCGATGATGAAGCCCGCGACCGAGTAGAGCTTCTCGCGCGCCGGCACGTCGGTGGAGTCGATCTCCGCGATGGCGTCGAGCATGATCTGCCAGCGCTCGAGGAAGAGCGTGTTGAGGATCTCCTCCTTCGAGCGGAAGTAGTGGTAGACGAGGCCGTAGGCCACGCCCGCCTCGTCCGCCACGTCAGACACGCGGCAGTGGTGGAAGCCGCGCCGGGCGAAGACCCGCACGGCGGCGTCGAGGATCAGCCGGCGCTTGTCGACCGTGCCCGCGGTGGCCATCAGGCGCGCACCTCCTCGGGCCAGCGGTACGCGGCGGCCACCCGGTTGGCCAGGCTGGGCAGCTTCTCGCGGACCTCGTCCTGCCGGGCCAGGTCGAGGTCGGCGGCCACGAAGGAGGCGCCCTCGCCGCCGGCCCGCGCCAGCACCTCGCCCCAGGGGTCGACGATCATCGAGTTGCCGTAGCTGTCTCGCTCGGGACCGGGCATCCAGCCCTGGCCGGGGGCGATCACGAAGACCTGGTTCTCGATCGCGCGGGCGCGCAGCAGGATCTCCCAATGCGCCTCGCCGGTCACGCGCGTGAAGGCGGCCGGTATGGCGACGATCCGGGCGCCGCGCAGCGCGAGGATCCGGTACAGCTCGGGAAAGCGCAGGTCGTAGCAGATGGTCAGGCCGAGGCCGAGCCCCTGCGCGGTCTCCGACACCACGATCTCGTCGGCGGGCTCCGAGTGCTCCGACTCGCGGTACTCCACGCCGCCGACCTCCACGTCGAACATGTGGATCTTGCGGTAGATCGCCCTGAGCTCACCGTCGGGACCGGCATGGACGGACGTGTTCGCGACCCGCTCGTGTCCCTCGCGTCGCTCGGCCACCGAGCCGGCGACGATGTCGATGCCGAGCTCGCGGGCGGTGTCGCGCGCCCAGGTGACGGCTCGCCCGTCGAGCGGCTCGGCGCCGGCGGCGTAGTCGGCTGCCGTGCCGCGAACGTCGAGCCGCTCGGGCAGCACGACGAGCTCGGCGCCGTCGGCCGCCGCGGCGCGCGTCAGCCGGTCCGCGTCCGCGAGGTTGCGGTCCTTGTCGTCGGTCGATTGCAGCTGGACGGCCGCGGCTCGCACCTGGCCCTCCTCCCTCTGATTGACTGACCAGTCAATCTGGAGTGTACTGCCAGCCCATGCCGGTACGCCCTGCACGCGGGCCCGCGGTGCGCCCGCCGCCGCGACGCCTCCTCCGGGGCGGGCGGCCGCTGAAGCGCTGGCGCTACATCGCCGTGTACGGGCCTGACGTGATGGCCTGCGTCGGCGACGCCCGTGTGGCCGGCCTGCCGCAGCGCTGGTGGGCCGTCGCCCTGCCCGACGGCACGCTGCGGGAGCGGACCACGTCGCGCCGTGTCGACCGCGCGCCCACGCCGGGGTGGGTGCTCGTGGAGGACCGCGGCGTGCGGATCGAGCTGGCGCTGGAGGAGGGCCGGGGCGTGGAGGTCGTCTCGCCGCACGGCGGGGACGGCTGGATCTGGACCCGCAAGCAGGCGGGGGCGCCGGTGCGCGGCAGGATCGTCGTGGACGGGCGCGAATGGCCGCTCGACGGCCCGCTCGGGTTCGTGGACGACTCGGCCGGCTACCACGCACGCCACACGACGTGGCGCTGGTCGGCCGGCATCGGCCGGGCCCAAGACGGCGCCCGGGTGGCCTGGAACCTCGTGGAGGGCGTGCACGACGCGGACAAGGCGAGCGAGCGGACGGTGTGGGTGGACGGCGAGCCGCGCGAGGTCGGGCCACAGCCGTTCGCGGACGACCTCTCGCGCGTCGGGGACCTGCGCTTCGAGGAGTGGTGCGCGCGCGAGGACCACACCCGCCGCGGGCCCTTTCGCAGCGACTACCGCCAGCCCTTCGGCGCCTTCTCGGGCGCGCTGCCGGGCCGGCTCGAGCTCGAGTCCGGGTACGGAGTGATGGAGTGGCACGACGTGTACTGGTGACGAGATGACGGGAGCGCTGGTCGCGCTCGGCGTCATGTGGGCGTCGCAGCTCGCGCCGCCCACCACGTTCACGGTCGCGGCCAGCGGCGACTTCCTGATCCACGGCCCGGTGGCCGCGCAGGCGTTGTCGGACGGCGGCGGCCGGAGCTACGACTTCCGCCCGATGTTCCGCCACGTCCGGCGGCACATCCGGCGCGCCGACGTGGCCCTCTGCCACGTGGAGACCCCGCTCGTGCCCGGCCCGGTGCAGGGCTACCCGAGCTTCCGCACGCCGCCCTCGCTGGCCCGGGCCATCCGCGCCACCGGCTGGGACGTGTGCAGCACGGCGTCCAATCATTCGCTCGACGCGGGCCAGTACGGCGTGCGGACGACGCTCGAGGCGCTCGACCGCGCCCGCATCCCGCACACCGGGACCGCGCGCTCGGCGCGCGGGGCCCGCCGAGCGCCGATCCTCCGCGTGAAGGGCGTGCGGGTGGCCTTCCTCGCCTACACAGCGGTATCGAACGGGCAGGCGGTGCCGTATCCGTGGAGCGTGGCCTGGGCGGAGCCGCGCCGCATCCTCGCCGACGCGCGGCGCGCCCGCCGCCGCGGCGCCGACGCGGTGGTCGTGAACATGCACTGGGGCGACGAGTACAGCCACGCCGTCTCACCCGCCCAGCGCACGCTGGCACGGAGGCTGACCCGCTCGCCGGCGATCACGGCCATCGTCGGCCAGCACGCGCACGTGGTGCAGCCGATCCGGTGGGTGAACGGCAAGCCGGTGGTGTTCGGCGAGGGCAACCTCGTCTCGAACCAGACGGCGGCCTGCTGCCCGGCGGCGTCCCAGGACGGGCTGATCGCGCTGATCCGGTTCGTGGAGCGCGACGGCCGCGTGCGTGCGACGCGGGTCCGCTACGTGCCCACCTGGGTGCGCCACCCGGACTACCGCGTGCTGCCGGCGCGGCGCGGCTCCCTCTCGTGGAGGCGCACAACCTCAGTCGCCGGGACCCCTTAAGGTCGCGCCCATGAAGATCCGCGCCGCCGTTCTCGAGGAGTTCGCCCAGCCGCTCGCCGTGCAGGACGTCGATCTGGACGGGCCGGGCGAGGGCGAGGTGCTCGTGCGGCTGGCCGCCTGCGGCGTCTGCCACACCGACCTGTACACGGCCAGCGGGGCCGACCCCTCCGGCTACGCCCCGACGGTGCTGGGGCACGAGGGGGCGGGCGTCGTCGAGCAGGTGGGCGAGGGCGTGTCGAGCGTCGCGCCGGGCGACCACGTGGTCACGCTGTTCTCGCCCCAGTGCCGCGAGTGCGTGCACTGCCTGTCGCCCAAGACCAACATCTGCCTGGCGATCCGCGACCAGCAGAACAATGGCTTCCTGCCCGACGGCACCACGCGGCTCGGGCGGAACGGCGAGCGGATCCGTCACTTCATGGGCACGAGCACTTTCGCCGAGGCGACGGTGATGCCGGAGATCGCGCTGGCAAAGGTCGATCCCGAGGCGCCGCTCGACGTGGTCTGCACGCTCGCCTGCGGCGCCACCACCGGGATCGGGGCGGCGCTCTACATCGCCAAGGTCGAGCCGGGATCGACCTGCGTGGTGTTCGGCGCCGGCCTCGTCGGCCTGGGCGCCGTGGCCGGCTGCCGGCTGGCCGGCGCGGAGCGCATCGTGGCGGTGGACCTGTCCGAGGACCGCCTCGAGCACGCGCGCGAGCAGGGAGCCACGGACACGCTGGTGGGCGGCCCGGACACCGTCGAGCGCATCCTCGAGATGACCGGCGGCTTCGGCGCCGACTACACCTTCGAGGCCACCGGCAGCGTCGCCGTGATGCGCCAGGCCGTGGAGTCGGCCCGGATGGGCTGGGGCCTCTGCACGATCGCCGGCGTGGCCGGCAAGGGCGAGGTGCTCGAGGTGGTGCCGCGCTTCCTGATCACCGGCCGCCGCATCGCGGGCGCGTCGTTCGGCGGCGCGAAGGGGCGCGACCGCGTGCCCGAGCTGGTCGACCGCTACCTGGCCGGCGACCTCGACCTGGAGTCGCTGGTGACCCGCCGCATCTCGCTCGACGAGGTGAACGATGCCTTCGAGGCGATGGAGCGCCAGGAGGGCATCCGCACGGTGATTACGTACTGAGCCGCGGGGGGTAAGAGCGCCGTGTGCGGGCGTTGGGGCACGTCGCGGCGATCGCGCTCGCGGCGGGGACATGGGGCTGCGGCGGCGAGGATGACGGCGAGCGGAGTGCCCGCCCAGCGCCGGAACCCGAGCTCGAGGTGAGCATCCTGAGTCACGACCTTCACCCCGAAGGTCCGCCGACGTTGATCGTCGGGGACTCGTTCACGCTCCGCGGGGCCGCATCGGGCGGACCGGGTGCGATCGAGGTCGAGCTGCTCGCGAGTCCGTATCCCCATCGCGGCTGGCGGCGCGTGGCGACGAAGGGCGCCAACGAGCTGACCTTCCGCCTGCGCCCCGAGATCAACACGCGCTACCAGCTGAGGCTCGCCGGCCACTCACGCATCCGCTCGGAATCCCTGACGATCTACGTCGACCTGAGGGGCCGCCTCACGGCCTCGCTGCCGGCGCCCGGGATCACCGAGGTGCATTACCTCGGCCGCGCCGGGCTGCCGGTCACGCCCGCAAAGGGACGTGTCCACTTCTACCTCCGCGAGGACAACCGCGGACCTCTGCGCCGGGTCGCTACCGCCCAGCCGCGGCAGGCCGACGCGAGATCGGTTGCCGTTTCCGCGCGCTACCGCGATCCGGATCCGCGCAATGGGGACCGCTTCGTGTCCTGCGCGGTGGGCCTGCTGGCGACGGGATACGGCCACCCGAGCCCCGCGGAGCCCGAGTGCGGCAACCGCGTCATGGCCGCCACCCGGCGGCGCATGAACGCGCCGGGCTAGTCGGCGCCGGCCACCGCGCCGGACTCCTTCAGCGCGGCGATCTCCCCCGACGAGTAGCCGAGCGCGGCCAGCACGTCGTCGGTGTGCTCGCCGAGCGCCGGGCCTGGTCCGGCCGGCCCGCCGGGGGTGCGCGACAGCTTGACCGGCACGCCCAGCAGCTTCACCCCGTCCGTGCCCGGCTGGTCCAGCTCGACCACCATCTGGCGCGCGTGCACCAGCTCGGAGTCGAGCGCCTCGTCCAAGTCGAGCACCGGCTCGAGGCAGCAGTCGTGCCGGTCGGCGAAGTCCCTCCACTCCTCGCGCGTCCGCTCCAGGAAGATCCGCTCGACCTCCGCGTGCGCCTCCGATCCCGGCGCGTCGAACTGGCGCTCGATCAGGTCCTCCCTGTCCACGCCGCGGCACCAGGCCTGCCAGAACTTCGGCTCGAGCGCGCCGAACGTGACCCAGCCGTCGCTGCACTCGTAGGGGCGGTAGCAGATCAGCCGTCCGGCCAGCTCGAGCCCGCCCCGGCGCTGCGGCGCGGCGCCGTCCGTCATCTGCGCGGCGGCCACCATCGCGAGCCAGGCGAGCGAGCCGTCGAACATCGACACGTCCACCAGCTGGCCCTCTCCGCTCCGGTCGCGCTCCCGCAGGGCGGCGAGGATGCCGAACGCCGCCATCAGGGAGCCCCCGCCGATGTCCGCGATCTGCCCGGCCGACTGCACCGGCGGCCCGTCCGCCTCGCCGGTCAGGCCCAGCAGGCCGTTCAGGCCGAGGTAGTTCATGTCGTGGCCCGAACGCCCGGTGTAGGGGCCGTCCTGCCCGTAGCCGGTGATCGAGCAGTAGACGAGCCGCCGGTTCTCCTCCCTCAGCCGCTCCCACCCCACGCCGAGCCGGTCCATCACGCCGGGCCGGAAGGACTCGAGCAGCACGTCGTGCTCCCGCACCAGCCGCAGGAGCACCTCCCTGCCGCCCTCCTCCTTCAGGTTGAGCCGGATCGAGCGCTTGCCCCGGTTGAGGGCGAGGAAGAGCGCCGACTTGGCGGAGTCGTCGGCCCCGTCGTGATACGGGGGCGACCAGCGCACGTAGTCGCCCATCCCGGTGTCCTCGACCTTCAGCACCTCGGCGCCGAAGTCGGCGAGCAGCAGCGAGCAGAAGCCACCCGGCAGGAGCCGCGAGAGGTCCAGCACCTTCAGCCCCGCGAGCGCGCTCACGCCGCCGTCCGCTTCGGCGCGCCCAACAGCTCGCGCGCCTCGGCCACGGTGGCCACACGCCGCCCGACGTCCTCGATAATGCGGCGCGCCCGCGCGATCAGGTCGCCGTTCGAGCGGGCCATCTCGCCGTCCGGCAGGTAGAAGTTGTCCTCGAGGCCCACGCGCAGGTTGCCGCCCAGCGCGGCCGCCGCGGCCACCAGCCGCCACTGGTCGCGGCTGATCCCGATCACGCCCCAGTTGTTGCGCCCCTCGGCGCCGCCCGGCACCTGGTCCGCCATGTGCGCCAGGTTCTTCGGGGTGGGCCGGATGCCGCCGTTCACGCCCATCACGCACTCGACCTGCAGCGGCTCCGACAGCAGCCCCATGTCGATCAGCGGGTCGAGGTTCGCCACGTGGCCCGAGTCGAAGCACTCGTGCTCGGGCCGGATGCCCAGCTCGTTCATGGCGGTCAGGAACTCGATGATCGTGTCGAACGAGTTCTCGAACACGGCCTTGAACACGAAGTCCTTGCGCCGGGGCGAGTACTTGGCGTAGTTCATCGAGCTCATGTTGAGCGCCGCCACGTCGGGCCGCAGCTCGCGCAGGTACGCGATCCGCTTCTCGACCGGCACACCGATCGCGCCGGTCGAGTAGTTCACGATCACGTCGTCCACGGCGCCGAGGATGGCCTCGGTGATCGCCCGGAAGTCCTCGATCTCGAAGGACGGCACGCCGTCGGGCGTGCGCGCGTGGATATGGATCATCGAGCAGCCCTCGTCCACCGCACGCTTGGCCTCCGCCGCGTACTCCTCGGGCGTGTACGGGATGGCCGGGCACTGCTCGCGGCTCGCCACCGCGCCCGAGATCGAGCAGGTGACGATGCAGGGATCCTCGAAGCGGCTCATCGCTTGCCCGGCGGCGTCAGCGGCGGCACGGTCCTGCCCTCGGCAGAGCATTCGATCAGCTGGCCGAGGCGACGCTCGCGGGTCTCCTCCCGCTTCGCGCTCATCACCCACCAGGTGGCGGTCTTCCGGTAGCCGGGCGGGCGCCCCTCCCAGTCCTGCCACGCCGCGGCGTTGGCCCGGAACCGGCGCTCGAACTCGGGGGTCAGCTTGGCCTGGTCGCGCTGCTCGAAGGAGTACACCCCGGAGCGGGCCCCCGTGCGCGCCTCGAACGCCCTCACCCCGGCCGGGCGCATCAGGCCCGCCTCAGTCAGCTTGGCGACCTTCTCGATGTTGACGTTGCTCCAGTTGCTGTTCGGCCTGCGCGGCGTGAAGCGCTGCATGTGCCGCTCCTCGTCGATCCGGTTCAGCCGTCCGTCGATCCAGCCGAAGCAGAGCGCCTGATCGACCGCCTCGGACCAGCTGAGGCTCGGCTTCCCGGTGTGCTTCTTCCAGTAGCCGACGTAGACCTCGTCGTCGGTCTCGTGGTGCTCCTCGAGCCAGGCGTAGAACGCGTCGGGCGACTCGAAGAAGATCGGCTCCGGCGCGCGGGCGCCGGCGTCGCCCCGGCTCAGACCGGCATCACCCCGTGCTTCTTGCGCGGCCGCTCCACGCGCTTCGTCTCCGCCATCTCGAGCGCGCGGATCACGGTCATGCGCGTCTCGCGCGGATCGATCACGTCGTCGATCAGCGCGTTACCCGCCGCGATGTAGGGGTCGATCGTCTTCCGGATCCCCTCGATCATCTCGGCGCGGGCGGCGTCGGGGTCGTCGGACGCCTCGATCTGCTTGCGGAAGATGATGTTCACGGCGCCCTCCGGGCCCATCACCGAGATCTCGGCCGAGGGCCAGGCCACGATCAGGTCGGGCTCGTAGGCCTTCCCGCACATCACGTAGTAGCCGGCGCCGTAGGCCTTGCGGATCACGACGGTCACCTTCGGAACGGTCGCCCGCGATACCGCGTAGAGCATCTTGGCGCCGTGCCGGATGATCCCCGCCTGCTCGACCTTCGTGCCCACCATGAAGCCCGGCACGTCCATCAGGAACAGCAGCGGGATGCCGAACGCGTCGCAGAGGTTGATGAAGCGCGCCGCCTTGTCGGCCGAGTCGTTCTCGAGGATCCCGCCCAGGTGCTTCGGCTGGTTCGCGACGATCCCGACCGGCCGCCCGCCCATGCGCGCGAAGGCGGTGATGATCGTGCGGGCCCAGCGCGGCTTCATGTCGAACCACTCGCCGTCGTCGACGATCCGCCGGATCACGTCGTACATGTCGTACGGCTTGCGCGGCGAGTCGGGCAGGATGTCGAGCAGATCTGAGTCCCCCCCACTCAAGGGGTCTGACCCTCCCCCCGGGGGGAGGGTCAGACCCTCCCCCCTGGGGGGAGGCTCTTCGCAGTTCGACGGGAAGTAGGACAGGTAGTCCTTGATCGCCTGGATGCAGTCCTCGTCGGAGTCGACCTCCAGGTCGCCCACGCCCGACACGCGCGTGTGTATGCGCGAGCCGCCCAGCTCCTCCTGGGTCACGTCCTCGCCCGTCACCGCCTTCGTCAGGTGAGGGCCGGCCAGCGCCATCGAGCCGCGCCCCTTCACCATCGGCACGAAGTCGGCCAGCCCCGGGATGTAGGCGGTGCCCGCCGCGCACGGGCCCATCAGCGCCGCCACCTGCGGGATCACCCCGCTCGCCACCACCTCCTCGCGGAACAGGTGGCCCGAGCCCGCGAAGAGCGAGCCGGCCGCCTCCTGGATCCGTGCGCCGGCCGAGTCGAGCAGCCAGATCATCGGGATGCGCTTGCCGAGCGCCAGCTCGCGGAGGCGCGAGACCTTCATCTCGCCGGTCATGCCCATCGAGCCGGCCATGACCGTGAAGTCGTAGGCGGCCACGGCCACGAGCCGCCCGTCCACCTTGCCGTAGCCGGTGACCACGCCGTCGGCCGGCGCCTCCTTGCCCTCCATGGCCCGCTGCGAGAAGTGCGGCCGGCCGTGGATGCCCAGCTCGACGAACGTGCCCTCGTCGATCAGCAGCGCGAGCCGCTCGCGCGCGGTGAGCTTGTCCTGCTCGTGCTGGCGGGCGATGCGCTCCTCGCCGCCGCCCAGCCGCGCCTTCTCGCGCCGCTCGTGCAGGTCATCGACCAGGGAGCGCAGCGAGGGCCGCGCCACCAGCGTGTCCGGAGCCGCCCTCTCCTTCATCAGCGCGACAGCCGGTCGAGCAGCGGGTCGAGCACGCGCATGGCCGTCTCCGCCATGTCGGCGCGCTCGTCCTCGTCCTCGGGCGCCTCGAAGGCCGTGATCTCGAGCCCCACCAGCTCTGAGTCCTCCGCCACCGCCTCCATCAGATCGTAGAGCTTGTCCGAGGAGAGGCCGCCCGGCGCCGGCACCGCCGCGGGAAACTCCTCCGGGTCGAGCACGTCGAGGTCCAGGTGGATGAACGCGGGCGCCCCGTCGAGCGCGTTCTTGACCGCCACGAGCGTCTCGACGACGCTGGCACCGATCACGGTCGCGGCGCTCCGCTCGAGCAGCTCGCGCTCGCCCGCGTCGAGGTCGCGAATCCCCGCCAGCACCACCTGCTCGGGCGCGATCGTGTCGCTCAGCCCGGAGTCCCACTCCCCGCAGGCGCCCGCCAGGCACATGCCGCCTAGGTAGCCGCTGCCGGTCGTGTCCGGCGTGTTGTAGTCGCCGTGCGCGTCGAGCCAGAGCACCTTGGCGTCGGGGCGGTGGCGCAGCGCGACGGGGAGCGTCGTGAGCGAGATAGAGCAGTCCGCCGCCGCGATCACCGGCACGCGTCCGGCCGCCAGCGCGTCGTCCACCTGGCCACCGGCCTCGAGCAGGCAGCCGCGCGACTCGCGCAGGTCCTCCTCGAAGCGCGTCTCGCGCGGCTCGGCGGCGCTGCCGATCGTGCGCGGCTCGACGCCGAGCCGCTTACCGATCAGCGGGGCGAGCGTCTGGGCCCCACGCGCGCCGCCGGGCGTGCGGTCGGACGTGCGGCAAGACAGCAGCACCAGCGACACGTCGGTCATCGGCCGCTCCAGACCGGGTCGCGCTTCTCGAAGAAGGCCGTCACGCCCTCCTGGATGTCCTCCGTCGTGAACGCGATCGCCAGCTGCGAGCGCAGGTAGTCGAGCGCCTCCTCGAACGGCATGTCGAGCTGGCGATACATCGCCTCCTTGCCGAGCCTCATCAGGACCGGCGACTTCCCGGCGAGCTTGACGGCCCACTCGTCCACGGCGGCGCCGAACTCGTCCGCCGCGACCACGCGGTTGACGATGCCCGCCTCGCGCGCCTCCTCGGCCGAGAGGCGCTCGCCGAGCAGGAGCAGCTCGTTCGTCTTCTTGCGCGGGACGTTGCGGTAGATCAGCGCCATGATCATGAACGGGAAGACGCCGACGTTGATCTCGGGCGTGCCGAACGTGGCGCCCTCCTTGGCCACGATCAGGTCGCAGCAGAGCGCCACCCCGAGCGCACCCGCGAGCACGTGGCCGTTGGCGGCGCACAGGGTCGGCTTGCCGAGGTTCATGAGCGTGCGGAACAGGTGGGTGAAGCGCTCGGTGCCGAAGTGCTTGTGCACGATCGGCACGTCGGCGGCGAACTGGTCGAGCGCGCCGCCGGCGGAGAACACCTTCTCGTGCGAGGAGGTCAGCACGACGCAGCGAACGCGGTCGTCGGCGCGCGCGGCTTCCAGGGCGTCGATCAGGTCCGTGAGCAGCGCGTTCGTCAGCGCGTTGCGGTTGTCCGGCGTGTCGAGTGCGACCGTCGCGACCCCGTCCTTGCGCACGTCGTAGAGAATCGTCTCGTAGGACACGCGCCGATTTCTACTACGGAGGGAAGCACGGGCATGTTCACGACGATCGTGGTCGGCACGAACTGGACGGAGACAGCCGAGGTCGCGTTCGCGAAGGCGCTCGAGCTGGCGCGCTCCGGCGGCGGCCGGCTGCACGTCGTGACCGCGAGCTCGCCGTCGCCGCCGCCGGCCGCGGGAGGGTCCGCCGGGGCCAGTGGGAGCCGCACTCTCGGCCCCGGCTTCCAGGCCGACGTCGTGCTCGAGCAGACGCTCGAGCGCCTGGGGGGCGCCGGCGACGTGGACGTGCAGCAGCACACCGAGACCGCCGAGCCCGCCGATGCCATCCTCTCGGTGGCCGAACGGGTGGGGGCCGACCTCATCGTCGTCGGCAACCTGGGCATGCACCGGCGCGTGCTGGGCAGCGTCCCGAACACGGTCTCGCACCGCGCCACCTGCGATGTGTTGATCGTCCAGACCGGATAGCGTTCATGGCGATGTTCAGCTCGATCGTCGTGGGTACGGACGGATCCGAGACAGCCGAGATCGCGCTGAAGCGCGCGGTCGAGCTGGCCGCCCTGACCGGCGCGAAGCTGCACGTGGTGAGCGCCTACGAGCCCTCCCCCGCGCGCGTCGGCGGGAACAAGCCGGTGGCCGAGGCGGCCGCGTGGTCCGTGGGCTCCGACTTCAAGGTGGACGCGGTGCTCCAGCGCGCCCGCGATACGGCCCGCGGCGGCGGCGGCGTCGAGGTCGAGGTGCACGCGCCCAAGGGAGACGCGGCGGACGCGCTGATCAAGGCGGCCGAGGAGCACGATGCCGGTGTGATCGTGCTGGGCAGCCGTGGGATGCGGGGCGCCCGGAGGGTGCTGGGCAGCGTGCCGAACAAGGTCTCGCACAACGCTCCCTGCGACGTGCTGATCGTCCACACGACCTGAACGGCGGCGGACGGGGCGACCACCCGTCCATCGACAACATGTCGAGCCGTCCGCGAAGACGTCAAGCCCCGCGGCCCGCCTGGCGATAGCAGCCACGAGCTTGCTCATGGCAAACCCTTCGCGAGGAGGGGACGCAAAGCTAGAGGTCTCCCGCGGGAGATGGCTCGGCTGCCGGGCTCCGAAGCTTCAGAGACCCAGGAAGGAGTCTTGGCCCGGTGCCGTACCGCGGACGTCGCACCACCATCCTGGCCGGATTGGCGGCCATGCTCTGCCTCGCCGCGCCGGCGACGGCCGCGCCAGGGGACATCTCCACGGTCGCCGGCAGCGGGACGGCGGGCTTCGCGGGCGACAACGGCCCGGCCACCTCGGCCGCGCTGAACCATCCGACCGGCGTGGCCTGGCTCGCCGACGGCAGCGTCCTGGTGGCCGACTACCAGAACCACCGCATCCGCAGGATCTCGCCGAGCGGCGCCATCAGCACGGTCGCGGGCACCGGCACGGCGGGCTTCTCCGGCGACGGCGGCCCCGCCGCGAACGCGCGGCTCAGCTCACCCACCGACGTGGAGGCCACGCCCGACGGCGGCTTCCTGATCGCGGACCTCGGCAACCGGCGCGTCCGCAAGGTCTCCGCCGGCGGCACGATCGCCACCGCCGCGGGGAACGGCGTGGACGGCTCGGGAGGGAACGGCGGCCCGGCCACTTCGGCGAGCCTGAGCGCCCCCACCGGCGTGGCGAGCCGACCCGACGGCGGCTTCGTGATCGCCGACGCCGGTGGCGACCGGGTGCGCGCGGTGTCGGCCGGCGGGACGATCACGACGATCGCCGGCGGCGGCGTGTCCGACACGGGCGACGGCGGCCCCGCGACGGCGGCCCGGCTGGCCACGCCGGTCGGGGTCGCGGTGCTCCCGGACGGCGGCTTCGTCGTGTCGGAGTACGACGGGCATCGCGTTCGCCGGGTCTCGCCCGGCGGAACGATCACACGCCTGGCCGGCTCCGGCGTCGCCGGCTTCTCGGGCGACGGGGGCGGCGCAGCGGCGGCCCGGCTGAACCGGCCTGTCGGAGTGTCGGCCACCCACGACGGCGGCGTGCTGATCGGCGACAGCGCCAACGCGCGCGTTCGGAAGGTCTCCGCCGGAGGGACGATCGCGACCGTCGCCGGCACCGGGCAGGCGGGCTTCGCGGGCGATGGCGGTCCGGCCGCCTCGGCCCGGCTGAGCTCGCCCTATGCGGCGGTCGAGAGCGCGAACGGGGCCATCCTGATCGCGGACGGCGCAAACAACCGCCTCCGTCACGTGGAGGGCCGGGGGCCGGTCGCCTGGATGCCGCCGGGAGGCGAGACGCCCGCCGCCGCGCCCCCGCGCGTGAAGGTCCCCGGGGGCGCGCTGTACGCGAGCGCCAACGGGACTGTCCGGCTGCAGGTGGGCTGCCCCGCGACGGAGGCGGCTCGCTGCCGGGGGACGATCTCGCTCCTGCTCCAGACCGGGAAGCGACGCGGGACCGCCAGCGCGGCCAGGACGATCGTGATCGCGCGACGCTCGTTCTCCGTCGCCCCCGGCCATGCCAAGCGGATCAAGCTGCGGCTCTCCCGCACGGGCCGCCGCCTGCTGCGGAAGCGACGCACCCTCACGGTGCGGGCGGTCGTGGCCCGGCGCGGCGGCCCCAACATCGGGAGGGGCTCGAAGAAGACCGTGACGTTCAAGCTGAAGCGGAAGCAGAAGCTGGGATGACTCCGCTCCGTGCCTTCACGCTGCTGACCGCCGCCGGACTCGCGGCCTACGCCGCGCACGTCGTGCTCGGCTGGGGTGGCGAGGGGTCGGAGGCCTTCTTCCAGGACTGGCTCTACAACGCGCTGTTCCTCTCGGCCGCCGCGTCGTGCCTGCTCCGCGGCGTCGTCTCGCGGGCCGAGCGCGCCCGCTGGCTCAGCCTGGGCGCGGGCCTCCTTTGCTTCTTCGGCGGCGAGCTGTACTACACGCTCCACCTGTCGAACCTCGAGAACCCGCCGTACCCCTCGCTGGCCGACGCCCTGTACCTCGCGTTCTATCCGGCCGGCTACGCGGGGCTCGTCCTGTTCGCCCCGCGCGTGTCGCGCCAGCTGCGCGCCAGCCTCTGGCTCGACGGGCTCGTGAGCTCGCTCGCCGTGGCCGCGCTCGCGGCAGCCCTGCTCGTCCAGCCCATCACGGTCAGCTCCGGCGGTGACCGGCTCCAGGTCGTGACCACGCTCGCCTACCCGCTGGCCGACGTGACCCTGCTCGTGTTCGTGACCGGCCTGCTTGCGCTCAACGCTTGGAAGGCCTCGCGCTCGTGGACGCTGATCGCCGCGGGCCTGGGTGCGATGGCCGTCGCGGACGGCATCTTCCTGTGGCAGAGCTCCCGCGGCACCTACGTCGAGGGCGGCGCGCTCGACGCCCTCTGGCCCGCCGCCGCGGTGCTGCTCGGCCTGGCGGCGTGGCAGCGCTCGTCGGTGGCGGAGGCGGTCCGGCTCCAGGGCTGGCGGCTGCTCGCGATGCCGGCGCTGTTCGCGCTCGTGCCCGTCGGACTGCTGGTCTACGGCAACTTCGAGCCGATGAACCGCGTGGCGCTCGTGCTCGCGGCCTCGGCGCTCGTCGTGGCGGTGGTGCGGATGGCCCTCACATTCGCCGGGACGCTGCGCATGACCGAGGAAGCGACGCGGACCGCGCTCACCGACGCGCTCACCGGGCTTCAGAACCGGCGCGCGCTCCTGGCGGACCTCGAGTCGGCGCTGGCCGAGGCCGACCACGCGAACCCGAGCGTCCTGGTGCTGTTCGACCTCGACGGCTTCAAGGACTACAACGACACCTTCGGCCATCCCGCCGGCGACGCGCTGCTCGTCAGGCTGGGCGCCCGGCTCGCGGAGGCCGCCGGCAGCCGCGGCTCCGCCTACCGGCTCGGCGGGGACGAGTTCTGCATCCTGCTGAGGCCCGGCGACGGCGGCTTCGCGGACGACGTCGACCGCGCAGTCGCCGCGCTGCACGAGCGCGGCGAGGGCTTCCAGGTGACCAGCTCGCACGGCACCGTCGTGCTGCCCGCCGAGGCTCCGGAGAGCGCCCGCGCGCTTCAGCTCGCGGATCAGCGCCTCTACGCCCAGAAGGGCGTCCGGCGCCGCCAGTCCACGACCCGGCAGGTCCGCGACGTGCTCCTCCAGATGGTCACGGAGCGCACGCCCGAGCTGCGCGACCACGTCGACGACGTGGCGGCGCTGGCCGGTGGCGTGGGCCGGCGCCTCGGCCTGCGGCCGCACGAGCTGCACGACCTCGTCCGCGCCGCGGAGCTGCACGACATCGGCAAGATGGCAATCCCGGACGCCATCCTCGAGAAGCCCGGACCGCTCGACGGCGGCGAGTGGGAGTTCATGCGCCAGCACACCGTGGTCGGCGAGCGGATGCTCCACGTGGCGCCGGCGCTCGCGGGCGTCGCGCGACTCGTGCGCTGGAGCCACGAGCGCATGGACGGCGCCGGCTATCCCGACGGTCTGCACGGCGAGGAGATCCCGCTGGGCGCGCGCATCGTCGCGGTCTGCGACGCCTACCAGGCCATGACCGCCAAGCGCCCCTACAAGCGGCCGATGAGCCAGGACGAGGCGATCGCCGAGCTGGTCCGCTGCTCGGGGACGCAGTTCGACGCCGACGTCGTCACGGCGTTCCGGGCCGAGCTCGCGGCACCCGCCGCCGAGCGCATGCCGCCGCGTCCCGCCGCGGCCGCGGGCGACCGCGCCCTGAGCGTCACGGCGGGCTGACCTCGCTGCCCTCGGGCGCGACCCAGGCGGCCCGCATGTTCACCCGCTCGCCCTCGAACGGCACGCCCTCCTGCTCGAGCAGGCGGCGCTGGCGCGCGCCCTTCGCGAGCGAGCCGTCGGCGCGGACGACCCGCTGCCAGGGCACGGTGGCGTCGTCCGTGGCGTGCAGCACCGCTCCCGCGTAGCGCGGCGCCTCCGGGCTTAGATCGCCGTAGGTGGTCACCCGCCCGCGCGGCACCGACCGCGCTCGCTCGAGCACGGCGCGTGCGCGCGATGTGTCCGTGTCAATCGGGCGGCGCAGGTCCGGGCCCTCAGACGGCGCGCGGCAGCCGGAAGCGCACCCGCGCCCCGCTGGCCGAGTCCGCCAGCCAGATCTCGCCGCCGTGCGCCTCCACGATCGCCCGGCAGATCGTGAGGCCGAGTCCGGTGCCGTCGCCGGAACGGGCGGCGCCGTCGCCGCCGCGGTAGAACGGCTCGAAGGCACGCTCCCGGGCGTCGGGCGGCAGCCCCTCGCCGGTGTCCGCCACCTCCACCTCCACGCTGGCGCCGTTCGACTCGGCCATGACCGTCACGCTGCCGTCGGCGGGCGTGTGGCGGATCGCGTTCTGGATCAGGTTGAACAGCACCCGCTGGAGCCGCTCGGGGTTGCCGCGCACCGGTGCGAGCCCGCCGGTGAACGAGGCCCGCACGGCGACGTGCTTGGCGTCCGCCTGGGCCCGCATCGCCTCCACGGTCTCCTCCACCAGCTCGTCGATGCGGACCTGCTGCAGCGACCACTGGATGTCCCCGGCCTCGAGCCGCGACAGCTCGAACAGGTCCTCGATCAGGGCGGACAGCGAACGGATGTGCACGCCCATCTGCTCGAGGTACCGGCGGCGCGTGTCGCGGTCGACCACGTCGTCCTCGATCGCGTCCGCCAGCAGCCGCAGGGAGGTGAGCGGCGTGCGCAGGTCGTGGCTGACCGCGGCCACGAGGTCGCGCCGGGCGCGCTCCGCGGCGTCGCGCTCGGCGATCACGTCGCGCGACAGGAGCCACGTCGTGTAGGCGGTCAGCCCGCCGGCGAGCAGGAGGAGCAAGGCCATCAGGAGCGCGTCGTGGGCGGAGATGAACATCAGCAGCGCGACCGCGAAGACGCCGACCGTTATGAGACCGATGGTCACGGCGACGGCCGCGGCAAATTGCCGCCCCAGCGATCCGCGCGCGGTGCGCCGGCGGACCAGCAGGTGCGCGGCCACGATCGGCGGCGTGCCGGAGGCGGCCAGGAACAGCGCCAGCAGAAGGCCGTCGCCCGCGTCGTAGACCGCGCCCACCACCAGCCCGCCGGCGGCCGAGCCGAGCACCAGGATGGCGAGCGCTCGCCTCACGGCTGGAAGCGGTAGCCGACGCCCCAGACCGTCTGCAGCCAGCGGGGCTCGGACGGGTTCTTCTCGACCTTGGCCCGCAGCCGGCGCACGTGGACCGTGACCGTCGAGGTGTCGGTGTAGAAGCTGTACTGCCAGACCGCGTCCATCAGCTGGTCGCGCGAGAAGACCTGCCCCGGGTGGCGCATGAAGTGCAGCAGCAGCTCGTACTCGCGCACGGTCAGCTGCACCTCCTCGCCACGCACGGTCACGCGGCGGGCCACCGGGTCCAGCTCGAGGTCGTCGAAGGCGATCGGCTCCTCGAGCTTGGGCGAGTTGTCGACCCTCCGCAGCACCGCGTCGACGCGCGCCACCAGCTCCGCAGGCGAGAACGGCTTCACCACGTAGTCGTCGGCGCCGAGGCGCAGCCCGATGATGCGGTCCGTGTGCTCGCCCTTGGCGGTGAGCAGGATCACCGACACGCGCTCGCGCTCCCGCAGCCGCCGCATCACCTCGAGGCCGTCCATGCCCGGCAACATCAGGTCGAGCACCACCAGGTCGGGACGGCTCTCGCCGGCGATGCGCAGCGCGTTGGGGCCGTCGGCCGCGACGTGCGTGGCGTAGCCGGCGCGCTCGAGGTAGCGCGACACCACGTCCGTGATCGTCGGCTCGTCGTCCACGACGAGGATCGAGCCGCGCGCATCCATGACCGGATTCTGGCAGCGCCGGGCCGCCGCGACGAGCCGTGTAAGGGCTCCGTAACCCGCGGGGCCTGCGTCGTGGCCTGCCGCTACGCCGGCGAGGGCTGCGGGTAGCAGGGCCCGGACACGCCGAGGGCCTCGAGCAGGTAGAGCCAGACCTCGCTCCGCGTCGGAAAGGCGGGCACGGCGTGGAACAGGCGGTCGATCGTGACCTCGCCGACCACGGCGATGGTGGCCGCCTGGAGGAACTCGGCCACCTCGGGGCCGGTGAAGGTGGCGCCCACGATGACCCTGCGGTCCTCGTCGACGACGAGCCGGGTGGTGCCCACGGTGCTGTCGCGGCCGTAGAAGCTGGCGCCGGCGTTGCCCTGCGTCGCCACGTCCACGGCGCGCACGTTCAGCCCGGCCTCCTCCGCCGCAGCGAGCGTGTAGCCGACTGCCGCCACGTGGGGGTCGGTGAAGATCACGCGCGGCGAGCGTGAGCCGTCCACCAGCAGGCAGGAGCTGTCCTGGCCGAGGATCACGTCGGCCGCGACGCGGGCCTGGTACTTGCCCATGTGGGTCAGCAGGGCGCGGCCGTTCACGTCGCCGATCGCGTACAGCCAGTCGCTCGCGCGCATGGAGTCGTCCACCTCGATCGGCTTCCCCGGCTCAAGGCCCACGGTGTCGACCCCGATGTCTTCGGTGTTCACGCGCCGCCCGATCGCGACGAGCAGCTCCTCGCCGCGCGCGGGGCCGCCGGAATCGAGCTCCACTTCGACCCCGTCACCGGTCGAGCGCACGGCGGTGGCCGTCGCGTTCAGCTGCACGTCCACGCCCCGCTCGCGCAGGCCCTGCTCCACGTGGTCGCTGGCGAAAGGCTCTTCCCGCGCGATGACCCGGTCGGCCGCCTCGACGAGCGTGACCTGCGCGCCGATCGAGCGGTAGGCCTGCGCCATCTCCACGCCGACCACGCCGCCGCCGAGGATCACGAGACGCTCGGGCACGCGCTTGGCGGTGGTGGCCTCGCGGTTGGTCCACGGCTTGGCCTCCCGCAGGCCGTCGATCGGGGGCAGGAGCGCGGTGGTGCCGGTGGCCACCACGACGGCGCGCCGTGCCACGAGGACATCGTCGCCGGCCCGCACGCGCCGCTCGCCGTCGAGTCGGCCGCTCTCGCGCACGAGCGTCACGCCGCGGCTCGAGAGCCAGGGCTCCTGGTTCGAGTCGTCCAGGTCGTGGACGATCTCGTCGCGGCGCTTCAGGACGGCCGCCACGTCCAGCTCTCCCGTGACCGCCTCCCGCACGCCGGGGATGCGGCGCACCTCGGCCAGCAGCTCGCCGGGGCGCAGCAGGGCCTTGGACGGCATGCAGGCGTAGTAAGAGCACTCGCCCCCGACCAGATGCGGCTCCACGATGGCCACGTCCAGGCCGGCCTCGCCGAGCCGGCCGGCGCAGACCTCGCCCGCCGGCCCCGCGCCGAGGATCACGACATCGAACTCTCGCTCGCTCATCGCCGGGACGCTACAGCCCGTAGCCTGCCCGGCGGAATGGACTCGCACGTCGAGCTGCCCGCCGGGCGCAGGCACCCGCTGCGCACGATCGCCGAGCGGCTGGCCCTGGCGGTCGGGTTGGTGACGCTGGTGGCGCTGCTGGCCTACTTCGGCCGGGACGGCTACATCGACCCGGAGGACGACAGCGTCAGCCTGCTCGACGCCTTCTACTACTCGACGGTCACCATCACCACCACTGGGTACGGCGACATCCGGCCGGTCAGCGACGGGGCGCGCCTGGTGACCACGGTGATCGTCACGCCGGCGCGCATCCTGTTCCTGATCCTGCTGGTGGGCACGACGCTCGAGGTGCTGACCGAGCGCACCCGGGCCGCCTACCGCCTGTCACGCTGGAGGAGGACCTTGAAGGATCACGTGATCATCTGTGGCTTCGGGACCAAGGGCCGGGCGGCCGTTACGACGCTGCTCGGCCACGGCTACCGGCCCGATCAGCTCGTTGTGGTGGACGAGAGCGTCCAGGCCCGCGAGAAGGCGACCGCCATGGGCATCGCCGCGGTGGCGGGCAGCGCCACCACGCAGCACGCGCTGCGCGACGCCGGCATCGAGGACGCGGTCGCGGTCGTCATTGCCGTGGATCGCGACGACGCCGCCGTGCTCGCCACGCTGACCGCGCGCGAGCTCAACCCCACCGCGAACGTGGTGGGCGCCGTCCGCGAGGACGAGAACGCGCATCTGCTGCACGAGAGCGGGGCGAGCTCGGTGATCACCTCCTCGAGCGCCGCGGGCCGGCTGCTCGGCCTCGCCACCACCACCCCGGACATCGCGCAGGTGCTCGAGGACCTGCTGTCGGTGGGCGCGGGGCTCGACATCGTGGAGCGGCCGGTGGCCGAGGGGGAGATCGGCCCGCTCGAGGAACTGCGCTCGCGCAACCCGGTGGTGGCCGTGGCGCGCGGCGGCGAGCTCCTTCGCTTCGACGATCCCCGCGCGGCGCGACTCGAGCCCGGCGATGCGCTGGTGGAGGTCGTGAGCAGGAGGTAACGCCGGTACGCTGCCGACATGGCCACCGCCGACTCGCTCCTGAAGCCAGACCACGCCGCCTCCCGCAAGCACTTCATCTTCACCGACGAGCACGACCAGTTGCGCGAGTCGATCCGCTCGTTCGTGGTCAAGGAGCTGGCCCCGCACGCGGAGGAGTGGGAGGAGACGACCTTCCCCGACTGGGTCTTCACGCGCATGGGCGAGCTCGGCTTCCTCGGGCTCTCCTACCCCGAGGAGTACGGCGGCCAGGGCGGCGACTACTACGCCAACCTCGTGCTGGCCGAGGAGATGGTGCACTCGAACTCCGGCGGGCTGGCGATGGGCGTGGCGGTGCACACCGACATGGCCACGCCTCCGGTCTTCCTGTTCGGCACCGAGCAGCAGAAGCAGGACTACCTGGTGCCCGCGATCCGGGGGGAGAAGATCTCCTGTCTCGGGATCACCGAACCGGACGCCGGGTCGGACGTGTCCGGCATCAAGACCCGCGCCGTCCGCGACGGCGACGAGTGGGTCATCAACGGGTCCAAGACCTACATCACGAACGGGCACCGAGCCGACTTCATCGTGCTGGTCACGAAGACCGACCCGGACGCCGGCTACGACGGCTTCACGCTGTTCCTGGTCGACATGGACTCCCCTGGCGTGATTCGCGAGAAGCGGCTCGAGAAGCTCGGCATGCACGCGTCGGACACCGCGCTGCTCGCGTTCCAGGACGTGCGGGTGCCGGCGGAGGCAGTGCTCGGCCAGGAGGGCAAGGGCTTCTACCACATCATGTGGGAGCTCCAGGGGGAGCGCCTGATCGGCGCGGCGGGCTGCGTGGCGGGGGCTCAGAAGGCCTTCGACCGCACGCTCCGGTACGCGACGGAGCGCAGCGCGTTCGGGCGGCCGATCGGCAGGTTCCAGGCGATCCGCCACAAGTTCGCCGACATGGCAACCAAGATCGAGGCCGGCCGCCAGATGGTCTACACCACCGCGTGGCGGTTCCAGAACGGCGAGTACCCGGTGCGGGAGATCTCGATGGCGAAGCTCTACACCGCGCGGATGGCCTGCGAGGTGATCGACGACTGCCTGCAGATCCACGGCGGCGCCGGCTACATGAAGGAGTACGGGATCGAGCGCGCCTGGCGCGACATGCGCCTCAACCGCATCGGGGCGGGCACGGACGAGGTGATGCTCGACGTGATCGGCCGCTCGTACGGGCTCTGAGCGTCCGGATCGACATCGACCGCTCGCGGCCGCTCCACCTCGGCGGCGAGCGAGGGCACAACCGCTGGCATCCGGACCTCGCGCCGGTGGCGTCGGTCGATCCCCGCGAGGAGGTGACCTTCGAGATCCGCGACTCGCGCGACCGGACGATCGGGCCGGACTCGGATCACGAGGACCTGCTCGACGTCCCCGCGATCGCGCATCCGCTCACCGGCCCGCTCGAGGTGCGCGGCGCCGAGCCGGGCGACGTGCTCGAGCTGGAGGTGCTCGCCTACGAGACCGACGATTTCGGCTGGACCGCGATCTGGCCCGGCTCGGGCTTCCTCGGCGACCTGTTCGAGCGTCCGTTCCTGGCGCGCTGGGAGCTGGCCGGCGGGGTGGCGCGCTCGGGGCAGGTGCCGGGCGCGGCGGTGCCGGCCTGCGTGCACGCGGGCACGATCGGGGTGGCGCCGTCGGCGGAGTTGTTCGAGCGGGCCCGCTCGCGCGAAGACGCGATCGGGACCGTCAACCCGCCCTCGGCCGAGCACGCCTGGCCGCCGGAGGCGGCGGACGGCCTTCGGACGTACCCGCCGCGCGAGAACGGCGGCAACATGGACATCCGCGACCTCGGCCCCGGCGCCCGGCTGTGGCTGCCGGTGCACGTGCCGGGTGCGCTCCTGTCCGTGGGCGACCTGCATTTCGCGCAGGGCGACGGGGAGGTCTGCATCTCGGCGATCGAGACCGGAGGGTCGGCGACCTTCCGGGTCGGCCTGCGCTCCGGCGACGGTTGGCGCCCGCGCTTCCCCTGCTACGAGGCCCCACCGCGGCCGCCGCGCGCCATGTTCGCCACCACCGGGATCCCGCTCGACGACGAAGGCGGGCAGGGCGACCTCGACCTCAACCTGGCCACGCGCCGCGCGCTGCTCGAGCTGCTTGGCTGGCTCGAGCAGGAGCGCGGCCTCGAGCGCGAGGCCGCCTACGTGCTGATGAGCGTGGCGGCCGAGCTGCGCGTCTCGGAGCTGGTCGACGCGCCCAACCCGCTGGTGTCCGCGGCGCTCCCGCTCGACGTGCTGGAGGATTGACACGTGAGCGCCCCCACGCCCCCGTTCACGGAGCGCCACGAGGAGCTTCGCTCGGAGATCCGGCGCTTCGTGGCCGAGGAGCTTCGGCCACACGCCGGCGAATGGGAGGAGGCGGGCTGGTTCCCGAACGACGTGTTCGCCCGCATGGGCGAGCTCGGCCTGCTGGGACTCAAGTACCCGCGCGATTACGGCGGCCGCGGCGGCGACCACCTCGACGACGCGGTGCTGAGCGAGGAGCTGTCGCGCTGCGGGTCGGGCGGGCTCGCCGCCGGGATCGGGGCCCACATCGGGATCGCCACGCCCCCGGTCTGGAGGTTCGGCACGGAGGAGCAGAAGGAGCGCTTCCTGGCGCCGGCCATCCGCGGCGAGCGGATCGCGGCGCTCGGCATCACGGAGCCCGAGGCGGGCTCGGACGTCGCCGGGATCCGCACCTTCGCGCAGCGGGTGGACGGCGGCTACCTGGTGAACGGCTCGAAGACGTTCATCACGAACGGCGTGCGGGCCGACTTCGTGGTCACGGCCGTCAAGACGACCGAGGAGGGCGGCCACCACGGTCTGTCGTTCCTGATCCTCGAACGCGAGATGGACGGGTTCGAGGTCTCGAAGAAGCTCGAGAAGCTCGGCTGGCGCGCGTCGGACACCGCCGAGCTGGCCTTCGCCGACGTGTTCGTGCCGGCCGAGAACCTGCTCGGCGAGGAGAACCGCGGCTTCTACCTGATCATGGCCAACTTCCAGTGGGAGCGGCTGCTGATGGCCCTGGGCGCCGTGGGCTCCATGGAGACCGTGCTGGAACGCCTGGTCGAGGCCGGGGCGGGGCCTCGCCACGCCGTGGCCGAGATCGCCGTGAAGCACGAGGCCTCCCGCTGCCTCACCTACCACGCCCTGCGCCTGTTCGCCGACGGCCGGGACGCCCTGCGCGAGGTGACCGAGGCCAAGCTGCTCTCCCAGCGAGCGGCATTCGAGGTGGCCGAGCTGGCCTTCCGCCTCACCGACGGCGACCTCGAGATCGGCCGCGCGATGCGCGACACCCGCCTGGGCCCGATCGGCGGCGGCACCGACGAGGTGATGAAGGAGATCCTCGCGAAGCAGCTTGGGCTCTAGCTTCGAGAGGCGTGTCGATTTTCGTGTCGCTCGCTCGACGCACTGGTAGAGACCCGATCACAAGGAGGAACCAGGAATGCGAGTCATGGTGCTGATCAAGGCGAACCAGCAGAGCGAGGCCGGGGAGATGCCGAGCGAGAGGCTGCTATCCGAGATGACCGCCTTCAACGAGGAGCTCGTGAAGGCCGGGATCATGCTGGCCGGCGACGGGCTCCATCCCAGCTCAAAGGGCGCGCGGGTGGTCTTCTCGGGCAGCGACCGCAAGGTCGTGGACGGCCCGTTCAGCGAGACGAAGGAGCTGCTCGCCGGCTACTGGCTGTGGCAGGTGAAGGACATGGACGAGGCGATCGAGTGGGTCAAGCGCATCCCGGATGCCGACGAGACCCTCGGCGAGGAGGCGATCGTCGAGATCCGCCCCGTGTTCGAGGCGGAGGACTTCGGCGAGGAGCTCACGCCGGAGCTGCGGGAGCTCCAGCAGCGCATGCGCGACAAGCTCGAGTCGAATCAGTAGGTGCCGGCCGCCGACCCTCAGCGCGCGATCGAGGCCGTCTGGCGGATCGAGTCCGCACGGCTGATCGCGGGCCTGGCGAGGCTGGTGCGCGACGTCGGCCTCGCGGAGGACCTCGCCCAGGAGGCGCTGGTCGCCGCGTTGGAGCAGTGGCCCGAGTCAGGCGTCCCGGACAACCCGGGCGCCTGGCTCATGGCCACCGGCAGGCACCGCGCGATCGATCGCATTCGCCGGGCCGAGGTCCACGAGCGCAAGACGCACGAGCTCGGGCGCGAGCTCGAGCTCCGCGGCGAGGCCGAGAGCCGAGACCTCGAAGCCGAGATCGACGATCCCTTCGACGACGACCTCCTGCGTCTCATCTTCACGACCTGCCATCCGGTCCTGTCGACCGACGGGCGGGTCGCGCTCACGCTGCGACTGCTCGGCGGCCTGACCACCCGGGAGATCGCCAGCGCCTACCTGGTCTCGGAGTCGACCGTCGCGCAGCGGATCGTGCGCGCCAAGCGGACGCTCACGGCTGCCGAGGTGCCGTTCGAGGTGCCCGAGCGCGAGGAGCTGGAGGATCGCCTCGCCTCGGTGCTCGAGGTGATCTACCTCATCTTCAACGAGGGCTACGCGGCCACGGCGGGCGACGCGTGGACCCGTCCGGAGCTGGTCGAGGAGGCCCTGCGGCTCGGCCGCGTGCTGGCCGAGCTGCTCCCCGAAGAGGCGGAGGTCCACGGCCTCGTCGCGCTGATGGAGCTGCAGGCGTCGCGCATCCGGGCGCGGACCGGCCCGCGCGGGGAACGCATCCTGCTGCTCGACCAGGACCGCTCGCGCTGGGACTGGCTGCTCGTGGGGAGGGGCCTCGTCGCGCTCGAGCGGGCCAAGCGGAGCGGAGGCGCCCTCGGGCCCTACTCGCTCCAGGCGGCCATCGCCGCCTGCCACGCGCGCGCCAGGGTGGCCGCCGACACCGACTGGGAGGCCATCGTCGCCCTCTACGACGCGCTCGCGCAGCTCATGGCCTCGCCGGTGGTGGAGCTGAACCGCGCCGTCGCCGTCGGGATGGCCTTCGGCCCTCAGGCCGCGCTCGAGCTGGTGGAACCGCTCCGCTCCGAGCCCGCGCTCGGCGAGTACCACCTGCTGCCGCTCGTTCGCGGGGACCTGCTCGAGAAGCTCGGGCGGAGGGACGAGGCCCGCGCTGAGTTCCAGCGCGCAGCGTCGCTGACCCAGAACAGCGGCGAACGCGCCGCGCTGCTCGAGCGGATGGCCGCCTGCTCTCCCCGGAACGGCGCCTGACCCGCGGCTAGTCGGGCCAGCGGCCGTGCTCGTCGAAGAAGCGGCGAGCCTCCTCCTCGCGATCCCGCTCGCGGTCGCCCTGCACGCCGATCCGGTAGAGGACGTTCAGGAGCAGGACGGCGGTCGCCGCGCTGATGAACAGCGCCCCCGCCGCGAGCGAGCCGGACGTTCCGGCCACCACGACGCCGGCGATGAGCAGCGCGAGCGGTATCCCGTAGCGCACGACCAGCACGTGGTCATGAATGATGCCGGGCCCCCGAACCAAAGGAGAACGTCAGTGGGAGTCCTCGACGGAAAGGCGGCGATCGTCACCGGGTCGGCCCGGGGCATCGGCCGCGCAACCGCGGAGCTGCTTGCCGAGCAGGGCGCGCGCGTGCTCATCAACGACCTCGACGGCGACGTCGCCGAGCAGGCCGCGTCCGAGATCTCGGGCGACACCGCGGTATTCGGGGGCGACCTCACCCAGTCCGGGGTGCCCGACCAGCTCGTCCAGAAGGCGGTCGACGAGTTCGGGCAGCTCGACATCATCGTGAACAACGCGGGCTACACCTGGGACGGCGTGGCCCACAAGATGACCGACGAGCAGTTCCAGGCGATGCTCGAGATCCACACGGTGGTGCCGTTCCGGATCATCCGCGCCGCCGCGCCGCACCTCCGCGACCCCGCCAAGCAGGAGCGCGAGGAGGGCCGCGAGGTGTTCCGGAAGATCGTGAACGTCAGCTCGGTGTCGGGCACGATGGGGAACGCCGGGCAGGTCAACTACTCCGCCGCCAAGGCCGGCGTGGTGGGGCTCACGAAGACGCTGGCCAAGGAGTGGGGCCAGTTCAAGGTGAACGTGAACGCGGTCGCCTTCGGCTTCGTCGAGACCCGGCTCACCGCCTCGAAGGAGGAGGGCGGCAAGATCGAGATGGAGGGCAGGGAGATCCAGCTCGGGATCCCCGAGCAGATGCGGGCGATGGCGTCGATGATGATCCCGCTGGGGCGGCCGGCCTCACCGGAGGAGGCGGCGGGCCCCGTCTTCTTCCTTTGCTCTCCCTGGGCGAACTACGTGCACGGCCAGGTGCTGAACGTGACCGGCGGCCAGTTCGGCGGCATGTACATCTGACTCCCGGCCGGTCGCCGGCTACGCGGACGGCCCGGTGACCACCGTGTCGCGCTCGGGATCCCCTCCGTCGCCCTGTCTCTGGCCGGCCGGCTCCTTGTCCGGGTTCCAGCTGAAGGCGTACTCCGGCTTGTCGACCCGCTGCCAGAGCGTCGTCAGCCTGAGCGGGCGGAAGGTGTCCCACATCACCGCCAGCTCGTCGGTGGCCTTCTTCCCGAGCGCCTTCTCCACCGCGCCCGGCTGCGGGCCGTGCGGCAGTCCTGACGGGTGGAGGGTCAGGCAGCCCACGTCCACGCCCTTGCGCGCGGCGTAGTCGCCGGCGGCGTAGAACATGACCTCCTCGGACTGGATGTTCGAGTGGTGGTACGGGAGCGTGACGGCCTCCGGGTCCCAGTCGAGCATCCGCGGGGCGAACGTGCAGATCACGAAGTTCGGCCCCTGGAAGGTCTGGTGCGCGGGCGGCGGGAGGTGGAAGCGGCCGGCGCGCGGCTCGAAGTCGTCCGCGTTGAACGTGTACGGCCACACGTAGCCGTCCCAGCCCACCACGTCGAACGGGTGCCGGTCGAGCACGTAGTCCTGGTAGCCGTCGCGCACCCGGACGGTGACCGGGAACTCGCCCCGCTCGTCGTAGGTCTCGAGCTCCTCGGGCGGGTGGAAGTCGCGCTGGGAGAAGGGCGCGTGCTCGAGCAGCTGGCCGTAGCGGTTGCGGTAGCGGTTCGGGGTCTCGATCTCACCGGGGGTGTGGAAGCAGATCCAGAACTGCTCCTCGCCCTCCGGCAGCTCGAACGCGTGCGTGGTACCGCGCGGGATCACGACGTAGTCGCGCTCCCGGAACGGCACGCGGCCGAACACCGTGCGGAGCACGCCGCTGCCGCGGTGCACGTACAGCACCTCGTCGCCCTCGCCGTTCCGGTAGTAGCCGTCGAGCGGCTCGGTCGGCTTGCAGACCGACACCTCGATGTCGTTGTTGAACATCAGGAGGCGGCGGCCCGAGACCGGGTCGCCGCCGGCCTCCACGGGGTTGGCGTCCGCCAGCCGGTGGACGTGGGCGTCCGGCACCCACTCCTCCCGCTCGATCGGGCGGAACTCGCCGACCTGGTCGAGGCGGCAGGGCGACTGCAGGTGCAGCAGGATCGACTCGTTTCCCGAGAAGCCCTCGTAGCCCATCACCTCCTCGACCATGAGGGGCGAGCCGTCGCCGTCCCGGCGCACCTGAACGTGTCGCTTGGGCGGTACTCGTCCGAGCGTCGCGTATCGCATCAGAGGTTTCCTCTCCTGTCCTGCTCGCGCTCGATCGCCTGGAACAGGGCCTTGAAGTTGCCCTCGCCGAAGCCGCGGGCGCCGTGCCGCTCGATGATCTCGAAGAACACGGTCGGGCGGTCGCCGACCGGCTTCGTGAAGATCTGCAGCAGGTAGCCCTCGTCGTCGCGGTCCACGAGGATGCCGAGCCGGCGCAGGTCCTCGATCTTCTCGTCGATCTCGCCGATCCGCTCCGGGACCTCGTCGTAGTACTCGTCCGGGATCGTCAGGAACTCGACGCCCTGCCCGCGCAGGTTCGACACGCAGCCGACGATGTCGCGCGTGGCCATCGCGATGTGCTGGGCGCCGGCGCCGTTGTAGTACTCGATGTACTCCTCGATCTGGGACTTGCGCTTGCCCGTGGCGGGTTCGTTGATCGGGAACTTGATCTTGCCGCTGCCGTCGGTGACCACCTTCGACATCAGCGCCGAGTACTCGGTCGAGATCGCCTCGTCCGAGAAGTGGATCATCTCGGTCATCCCGAAGACGCGCTCGTAGTAGCCGACCCACTCCTCCATGTGGCCGAGCTCCACGTTGCCGACGATGTGGTCGATCCCCATCAGCATCATGTCGTCGGGGTCGCGGGGGGCCTCGGCGCGGCGCTCGTAGCCGGGCAGGAAGGCGCCCTTGTAGCCGTCGCGCTGGACGAACAGGTGGAGCGTGTCGCCGTAGGTCTCGATCGAGGAGAGCTGCACGCGGCCGTGCTCGTCCTCGACCCAGTGCGGGGTGTGGACGCCGCGGGCCCCGTGGGCCACGGCGTGCTCGTAGGCCTGGGCGGCGTCGGGCACGCTGAGCGCGATCTTGTGGACGCCGTCGCCGTGGCGGGCGTGGTGGCCGGCGATGTCGTCCCCACCTTGGAGCGTGCCGGTCAGGACCAGCCGGATGCGCCCCTGCTCGAGCACGTGGGAGACGCGGTCGCGCCGGCCGGTCTCGAGCCCGGCGTAGGCGGTCTCCGTGAACCCGTAGGCGCGGCTGAAGAAGAAGGCGGCCTGGGCCGCGTTGCCCACGTACAGCTCCACGTGGTCGATCCCGTGCACTGGCATCGCGTCGTGCTCGGGAATGGGCGTCGCTACCGCTCCGGGCGCAACCTGCTCGGTGGCCATCGAACTCCTCTCTCGGTCTCTTGTCGTCTGGAGTAAATGATTCCCGCCTTCGCGCGCGTTCTCAACGCCGATTCGTTGCAGGCGTGGCACACTTCGACGCGATATGGACGATGTCGACCGCACGATCGTTGCGCTGCTCCGCGAGAACGCCCGCCGCTCCTTCAAGGACATCGGAAGCCACGTGCACCTGACCGCGCCGGCGGTCAAGCGCCGCGTGGACCGGCTCGAGCGCGACGGCGTGATCCGCGGCTACACCGCCACGGTCGATCCGCGCGCCTTCGGCTGGCACGCCGAGGCCTTCGTGGACCTCTACTGCGAGGGTCACATGCCGGGCGAGGCGATCAAGCGGGCCGTGGAGGGAGAGCCCGGCGTGGTGTCCGCCCACACGGTCGCGGGCGAGGCGAGCGCGATGCTGCACGTGATGGCCACCGACACCCAGGACCTCGAGTCCGCGCTGGAGCGCATCCGCGCGACCGAGGGCGTGACCCGGACCGTGACCGAGGTGGTGCTGTCGACGCTGCTGGAGCGCTGAGCGGAATCTCCCCCCTAGGGGGAGGGTCTGACCCTCCCCCCTGGGGTGAGGGGTCAGACCCCTTGAGTGGGAGGGACTCAGATCTCAGCGGTCCGGCGGTAGTTCCTCGTCGGGCTCGCCGTAGACGTCCGCCTGATCCGGCTGCTCCTCCTCGGGCGCGAACTCGTCGGCCTCCGGGCTGTAGCGGTTCTCGCCGTGCGTGGCGGCCTCTTCCAGGTCCTGCTCGGCCACCTCGAAACCCTCGGCCTCGCCCTCGCCGCCCTCTTCGAGCGCCCGGTCGGCCTCGTCGCCCTCGTAGTCCGGCCGGCTCCCGCCGATCGATCCCGCCTCGCTGGCCGCGGCGGCCTCCTCCCGGCGCAGCAGAGGATCCTCCGGCGTATCCAGGTCGTGGTCCATGCTCGTGCGGTCGCGCTCCTCTTCCATGTGCCTTGGGTACCCCGCAGGGGCGCAGCCGATTCACAGATCGATGCCGTACACGCGCAGGTCGTACTCGCGCACCTGCGCGCGGCCCTCCTGGCGCATGCCGAGCTTCTCCGCCACCCGCTGCGAGCGCAGGTTGTCGTCCGCGATCAGGCTGATCAGGTGGTCGGCGCCGAGCTCGGAGCGGGCCCACCTCATCGTGGTCCGTGCCGCCTCGCCGGCGTAGCCGTTCCCCCAGTGCGGCCGGGCCACCGTCCAGCCGAGCTCGAGCCCGGGCCAGTCCGGCGGCTGGTACAGGCCCGCGCGGCCCACGAGCTCGCCCGTCGAGCGGAGCTCGAGGATCCAGTGGCCGTAGCCCTTCAGCGCCCAGTGCCCGGCCATCACGGCCATGTCACGCCACGCGTCGCCGAGCGAGAGGCCGCCCGCGCGCCCCAGGGAGCGCATCACCTCGTCGTCGGAGCAGACCTCGGCCCATGGGTCCGTGTCGGAGTCGCGCCAGCCGCGCAGAAGCAGCCGCTCGGTCTCGAGCTCCGGTACGGCGCTCACTGCTTCGGCCTGCGCTCCTCCGCCAGCGGCCTGCCGCTGTCGTCCGCCAGGCCGCCGGGGGGCCACGGCCCGAACCAGTTGTCGCGCGCCCCGTCGAGCGTCAGCACGGCCCCCGAGAAGTAGTCGCCGGCCGGTGTGGCGAGGTAAGCGACGAGCCAGGCGAACTCCTCCTCGGTTCCCAGCCGGCCGAGCGGCACCGTGCCCGCAACGCCCTCCACGACCGGCTTCGGGTACTTCGTCCGGAGCGTGTCGGTGGCGAAGTGGCCGGCCGCGAGCGCGGTCAGCCTGATCCCGAAGCGGGCCCACTCGATCGAGAGCACGCGGGTCAGGTTCTCGACCGCCGCACGCGCCGCCGAGGAGTGCGCCATCCCGGGGAGCCCGTGGTGGGGCGACAGCGTGACGTTCACGATCTTGCCGCCGCGCGACTCCGGGATCATCGCGCGGGTTGCGACGGCGTGGGTCATGAGCCAGGTCCCCTCGACGTTCAGCCGCATCACGGTACGGAAGCCCTTGGGCGTGATGCCCTCGGCCGGCGTCATGTACTGGCCGCCGGCGTTGTTCACGAGCAGGTCGATGCGGCCGTGGCGATCGAGCACCTCGTCGACCAGCGCCTCCACCTGGTCGTCCTCGCGGATGTCGCACGAGCGCGCCTCGACGCGCCCTCCGTCGGCCTTCGCGGCCGTCTCCTCGAGCGGCTCGAGACGCCGCCCGCACACCACCACCTGGGCCCCGAGCGCGGCCAGCTCGAGCGCGCTGGCCCGCCCCAGCCCCGAGCCGCCGCCGCTTACGATGGCGACCTGCCCGTCGAGCAGGCCGGGCTGGAAGAGCTTCGAGGGCATCGCAGCCGGAGCGTAACCCTCGGGTGGGGTTAGGCGACCCTAAGAAAGTGCTACCTTCCCGCGTCCCGCCGCTGTGAAGTGCTGTCGCTCGACACCCCGCTGCCGCAACTGCCCCGCCAGGCAGATCGCCGACGAGCGGGTGCTGCAGGCGCTAGGCGTCGAGATCGAGCCGCTGCCGCCGCACCTGCGCGGCGTGCCGCCGAGCCTCCACAAGTACGAGCCGCTGCTGCGGAAGACCTGGCTGGAGCGCGCCGAGCGGGTCTAGGCCCCGCCTAGGTCGTCGCCGTCGCGCGCCAGGAACTCCTCGACCATCATCGGGTACTCCCGCACGCGCTCGGCCACTTGCAGGAGGGCCTCCATCGTGGCCTCCTCCTCCACCTGCTCGTCGACGAACCACTGCATGAAGCTCTCGCTCGCGTAGTCGTTCGTCTCGCGCGCGATCTCGAACAGGCCGGAGATCGAGACCGTGACCTTGCGCTCGTGCTCGAGCGCGAGCCGGATCGGCTCCACGTGGTCGGAGAACGACGTCCGCGGCGACGCCACCTCGCCCAGGCGCAGGTCCGAGCCGGTGTCGCGCAGGTAGCCAACCATCTTCATGGCGTGGCCGCGCTCCTCCTCTGCCTGCTCGTTGAAGAACTTCGCCAGGCGCGGGAAGGTCTCGCGGTCGTACCACGCGGCGACGGCCGTGTACTGGTGCGCCGCGTTGAACTCGCGGCCTATCTGCTCGTTGAGAGCCTCGACGAAGCGTTCCGACGGCATGTGGGAAGCGTACCCCGGAGCGGTGACGGGAGCACGAACACGCCCCAGCCGAGGATCGGCCAGATCGGCCAGAAGTAGCCCGCGCCCGTGAGCGCCCAGATGGCGACCAACAGAATCGACGTGGCCACGAAGGCCCCGCGGTCTGCGCGGCCCCGGGCCGGCCGCGGCCGGGGCGGGGCCGGCGGCAGGTCCGCCACCAGGGGCGTCAGCTCGGCTTCCGTCCGGGCCGCGAAGGCGGCCTCCAGCCGCTCCTCCAGCTCCTCCGGCGACAGCCGGCCCTCGCCGGCCGCCTGCCGCAGCCGCTCGGCCACCCGCTCGCGGTCGGCATCCCCGATGCGCAGCGCGAGATCGGTCATCGGAAGAACTGCCCGTGGAAGCCGAAGGGGATGTGGTGCGGGGCCTCGGCACGCGCCAGCTCCTCGAAGCTCCCCGCGTCGAGCAGCAGCAGGAACGAGCGCCCCGCCGAAGCGTCGAGCACGACCGACAGCACGACGCCGGCGTCCTCCGCCTCGGCGCCGGGACGGCGCACGAACACGGGCTCGCCCGGGTAACAGCCCGGCTCCGACCAGACCGCGCGGGAGCCGTCGCCCACGTCGACCTTGACCAGCCGGTCGAGCCAGCCGCCGTCGGCGCCGGCGAAGTACGCATAGCGGTAGTCGCGCGCGTTGCGGCGCCCGTAGTCGATCCGCGGCAGCTCCACGGTCCCCTCGGCGAGCTGCTCGCGCCGCACGCCGCCGCCGTCCAGGTCGATCGTGTAGCGGCGCAGCTCGGTCGGCGGGATCGTCCCCCGGATCCCGTGGTCGCCCAGATAGAGCGAGTCGATGATCGACGCGTCCTCGTACGCGACGAGGTCCACCACGAGCTCGCCGTCGCGGTCGAACGCGTTGACGTGGTGGAAGCAGAAGAAGGCGTCGGTCTCGTAGCTGCCGCGCAGCTCGCCCGTCGAGCGGTCGAGCACCTGGAACCTCGTGCCCTCGCTCGGGTCCCAGACGTAGTTCTCGATGAACGGCTTGCCGGAGAAGGCCAGCTTCAGCGGGTTCACCCGCAGCGGGTACTCGGCCAGGATCAGGTAGCGGCCGCTCATGCCGAAGGCGTGCATGTAGGCGGGCCGCTGCACCGGCAGCTTCGCGATGACGCGCCGCTTCGACCCGCCGGCCGGCAGGCCGTACAGCACGTACTCGCTCACGCGCGAGAAGCGCGCCACGTAGTTGACGAGCTCGTCGCGCTCGGCGTCGTGATGCGGATGCGCGGTCGTCACGTGGGCGCGCAGCCCGTCCGCGAACTCGAGGTGGGGCAGCGTGTCGAGCGTCTCGGGATCGAACTCGATCGGCAACGGCGTCTCGGTCATCGCGATGTAGCGGTCGCCGATGCGGGCCAGGTTCACGTTCGGGTTGTCGGTCTGCTCGGGCGAGAACATCGACTGGACCCGCTTGAAGATCGAGCGGCAGGGGTCGGTGGCGAAGCCCGCCGTCACCCGCCCCTCCTCCGCGTCCTTGTAGGCCCGGCTGCGGATGAAGCGGCTCTTGTAGGAGACCCGCCCGCCGGCGAACCCGAAGCGGTTCAGCATCGCCAGCCCGTCGAACCAGTGGTCCACCCGCCGCTCGCCCACCTCCAGCTTGGCCGGCGTGACCCGCACCAGCCCGCCGGTGAGCCATTCGGGCAGCTCGCCGCGAACGGGGAGCGCGTCGACCGCGGTCTCCTCCTCGAGGCTCGTGAATCCAAGTTCCGTCGTCGGCGTCTGCGAGATTGCGGTAGCCATGGTCGAAACTGTATCGTCTACTTTGGACTGATGCAAGAGTTGCGCCTAGGTCCCGTGTCCTACGTGGTGCTCGGCTTCATCGAGCTGACCGGCGAGGCCACCCCGTATCTCCTCAAGCAGCTGGTCGCCGACTCGGTGGGCAACTTCTGGACGGTCCAGCACGCGCAGCTCTATTCCGAGCCGGAGCGCCTGGCGAAGGCGGGCTACCTCACGGAGGAGCGCGAGCGCGGCGGGCGGCGCCGCAAGCTCTACAAGATCACCGACAGGGGCCGCCGGGCGCTGGCGGACTGGCGCGCCGCCCCCACCGACGCGATCCCCGAGCTCCGTGCCCCCGCCCTGCTGAAGCTCTTCTTCGGGGCCGACCCGGCCGAGCTGGCGCCGCTCCAGCTCGAGGCCTTCCGCCGCAAGCTGGCCGAGTACGAGCTGATCCGCGACACCATGCCCGACTCCGTCCCGGACGGCCCCCGGCTCGCGCTCGAGGCGGGCATCGCGAACGCGCGCCAGCAGATCGAGTGGTGGGAGCGGCTCGCCGGATAGGGTCCGCGCCACCATGGCGACCGCGGCCGAGCCCCGTCCCGCCGAGCTGCCGCTGCCCGGGGGGCGCCGGGAGGCGGTCGTGCGCCTGTACCCGCTGCTGTGCGGCCGCTCTGTGGCGCCGCCGGCCTACCTGCTGCGCCAGCCGGGGCGCCTGGCCGCCCTGCGCGGGCTGGGCATCGGCGTGCGAAGGAGCGAGTGGCTGCCGATCCCGATCGTGGCCTTCCTCCTCGAGCACCCGGGCGCCGGGCCGGTGCTGATCGACACCGGGCTGCACCCGTCCGTCGCGGTCAAGCCCGCGGCGAGCCTCGGACGGCTGGGCACGCTCGCCTTCCGCGACATCCAGATGGACCCCGGGCAGGCCCTGCCCGCCCAGCTGCGCGAGCGCGGCATCGAGCCGTCATCCGTGCGGAACGTCGTGATGACCCACATGCACATCGACCACGCCAGCGGCATCTCCGAGTTCCCGGACGCCACCTTCGTCCTCAGCCGCGCGGAGTGGGACGCGGCCACCTCCCAGGGGCAGACGCACGGCTACGTGACGCGCCAGTTCGACCACGCCTTCGACTACCGGCTGCTCGACTTCGAGGAGTCGGGCGAGCGAGGGCCGTCGTCCTTCTCCGGCTTCGCGCGCTCCTTCGACCTGTTCGGCGACGGCTCGGTGCGGGCCGTCTACACGCCGGGTCACACGCTCGGCCACATGTCCGTGGTGGTGAGGACCGCCGGGGGCGAGGTGCTGGTGGCCGGCGACGCCATCTACCTGCGCGGGAACCTCGACGACACGCACCTCCCGCACCGCACGGAGGACGACCACCTCTACCGTCGCTCGCTGCGCGAGATGCAGCAGTACGTGCGCGAAACGCCGGACGCGGTGGTGATTCCCGGGCACGACTGGGAGGCCTGGCAGGAGCTCGAGCCGGCCTACTAGCTCGGCGCCTGACGCGGCGCACTCACGGGATCAGCCGGTCCGCCTCGCTCGAGGCCGTGATGTGGATCGCGCCCGGCTCGCGGATCCAGGCGATCAGGCTGAGCGACTGGAGCCGGTCCAGCATGTACTCGAACGCCACGGCCTGCTCGCGGCTCGCGTACTTGCGCCTCACGTCGAAGGCGAAGCCGGTCGTGTGCAGCGAGTACTCGCTCGTGGCGAAGAGGTTGCGGCGCGCCAGGAGCCGCTGGTACTCGAGGTCGCGCACCGTGCTCGTCACGATCAGCGACGCCTGCGTGCCGGCCACGTCCTGCACGCCCGCCGAGAGGTAGGCGGCCAGCTCGAGCGCCTCGGGCCGCAGCCCGCGGTACAGGCGGCGCTCGGCATCGAGGCGGCCGGCCAGCTCGCCTACGTCGGGGTCGAGCTGCATGCCGCGGACCTCCGCGAACGGCCTCAGATCGCCCGACAGGTAGGCCTCGTCGAGCTCCTCGGGCGTCTCGAAGACGTCGGACTCGGAGCGCGGGTGGAGCACCTCCTCCGCCGACGCCTTGGCCCGCTGGAGCCGGTCGAGGCGCCGCAGCTCGTCCTGGTCCTCGCGGTAGAGCCGCATGATCTCCCGCGCCGCGTAGACCCGCCACAGGTAGGTGGCGGAGTCGTCGCCGAAGCCGGACAGGAGCCGGTAGGCGCCCGGGTTGTCGCGCGGCGTGGCGCCGAAGTAGACCTGCGCCCAGCTCGGATCGTCCTCGCCGTAGGCGGCGAGCACGTTCTCGAGGTTGCCGATGCCCATGTGGTACGAGACCACCGCCAGCTCCTCGCTGCCGAAGCGGTCCTCGGCGACCGCCAGGTACTGGCCCGCGCCCTGCAGGGCGTCCGCCGGGTCGAAGCGCTCGTCCACCCGGGCGCGACGCTCCCGCAGACGCTCGGCGCGGGCGGTGTCGCCGCGCTCCTCGGCCCTGGCGATCTTGCGCGTGAGCCGCTCGCTCTCCTCCACGTCCACGCGCAGCCCGATGAAGTTCTGCCCGGTCTCGGCCAGGATCTGGGTGAGGCCGACCGCGCCCTCGAGGTCGTCGCTCGCGCGGGCGTCCGGGTAGCCCGCGCTCTCCAGGAAGACCATCGCCTCGAGCAGGTCCGGGTCCACGGCTTCGATGGTGGCCTGCTCCTCGATCAGGTCGCGCCAGCGCTCCACCCGCCGGGCCGTGGCGAACACGCCACCGGGGCTCTTCTCGTAGAGCACGTGGCTGTGGCCGGCGGTGGCCCGCGCCACGAACTCGTCCTCGCGGCCCTCCTCGTACGCGAAGGGGTCGGGATCGTCCGGATCGACCGTCACCGGCCCGAGGTCGGGCGGTTCGTCCTCGCTCGTCACCGCGAGCAGCGAGAGCGCCCCGCCGGCGGCGAGCAGGAAGACGAGCACGGCTAGGCGGGCCCCCCGGAGCACCCGCCTAAGACTGTCAGGCCCCGCCCCACAGGCATCGACAGTCCTGACTTGACGCCCTATATGGGCGAAAAGTCAGGACTGTCGGCGAGCAAACACGAGCGCACCGCGCTTCGTCACATCGAGCGGAACGGCGACCTCGTCCGCGACAGCGCCAGCGCGGTCGGAATCGACCCCCTTCCCAAGCAGGTAGTCGCGCACGGCATCGCGGTCGGGAAGCCGCAGGAGCGGAGCGTCCCAGCGCCGGACCTCGACCTCGGCGAACAGCTCCCCGACGAGCTCCGGAGCGAGCTCGGCGTCGAACGTGAGCGGGCGGCGCGGCAGGGCAAAGGCGAGCTCAGGCGAATCAAACCGGCTCGGCGCCGCCACGGCGAGGAGGCCGCCCGGCCGGAGCACGCGGTGGGCCTCGGCGAGGGCGAGGGCCGGGTCGGGGAGGTGGTACAGCACGTACAACAGCGCCACCGACCCGAACGACGCATCGGGGAAGGGCAGCGCAACCGCCTCCGCCTCCACCACAGGCCCCGGCGCCTGCGCCAGCATCGTCGGCGAGCTGTCCACCCCCACCCAGGCCCCGTCCGGCAGATGCCGCGCGAGCTCCCCCTCTCCGCAGCCCACGTCCAAGACCGGCGTGAGGCCCTCGTCGAGGAAGCGCCGCGCCACGTCCGCATGGATGTCGGGCGCGGCGCCGTGCTCCCGCTGCACCGCGCGCGCGGTGCGGAAGCGCTCCGGCCGCGAGTCGTAGTCGGGCGGGAGCGCGTCGGGCATCACCCGCGGGCGCTACGCGTCGACCGGCCGGCGCCCCGCGCCCTCGGCGGCGCGGCGGGCCGCCCGGGCCGCCCGCACGGCGCTGCGGCGGCCGTCCGTGCGCAGCCGGCCGTGCATCGCGCGCACGCGCTCGAAGACGACCTCTGATGCGGCCTGGGCCTGCTCCTTCGTCGGCTCCTCCACGCGCTCGAAGCGAACGGGCTCGCCGAACTGCACCGTCACCTTGGGGAACTGCAGGCGCCTCCAGTTCCGGGCCCGCTCGGTGCCGGCGATCGCCGTGGGCACCACGGGGGCGCCGGACTCGAGCGCCAGGCGGCCGATCCCGTGGCGCGGCTTTCCGAGCTCGCCCGAGCGGGAGCGCCCGGCCTCCGCGTACATGACCACGATGTCCCCGCGCGCGAGCACCGCGTGGGCGGTCTTGAAGGCCTCCTCGTCGTGGTGGCCACGCCGCACGGGGAACACGCCCCCGTGCGTGTAGATGAACTGCATCGGCCGCTGGAAGAGCTGCGACTTGGCCATGAACTGCACCTTGCGGCGCAGGTAGACCGCCACGAAGAAGTGGTCCAGGAAGGAGAAGTGGTTCGGCGCGATGATCGCCGGACCGTCGGCGGGGATCCAGTGCGAGTCGATGCAGCGGGCCCGGTACAGGAAGAGGAGGTAGGGCGTGAGCACCACCCGGACGAGCTCGTAGACCCAATCCGGCCGCCGGCTGCGCACGCGCTCGTGGAAGCGTGTGAAGTGCTCGGCGGGGCGGGGATCCTTGTAGACCTGGGCCTTCATCTGCGCCCTTCTACCCCGCCCGAGCCCCTCTAGTTACGTCGAGCGCGCGCCGCCACCCCTCGAGTAGCGACTCGCGCTGGTCCTCCGACATCGACGGCTCGTAGCGGGCGGCCTGGCGCCACATCTCCCGCACGTCGGACTCGGACCAGGTCCCCGTGGCCACGCCGGCCAGGTAGGCGGCGCCGAGCGCCGTGGTCTCGGACACCTCGGGCACCACCACCGGCACGCCCAGCACGTCGGCCTGGAACTTCATCAGCCAGCCGTTCACCACCGCGCCGCCGTCGGCCTTGAGCTCCTCGAGCACCACCCCCGAGGCCTCCTCCATCGCCCGGACGGCGTCGACCGTCTGGTAGGCCATCGACTCGAGCGCGGCCCGGGCCAGGTGCGCCCGCCCCGACCCGCGGGTGAGGCCGACGAGCGTGCCGCGCGCGTACGGGTCCCAGTGCGGCGAGCCCAGCCCGGTGAAGGCGGGGACGAGGTAGACGCCGTCGTTCGAGTCGAGCGAGCGTGCGAGCTCCTCGGTCTCGTCGGCCGTGCGGATGATCCGCAGCGCGTCCCGCAGCCACTGCACCGCCGCGCCGGTCACGAAGATGGCCGCCTCGAGCGCGTAGTCCACCCGTCCCTCGACGCCCCAGGCCACCGTGGTCAGGAGGCCCTCGGCGGGCTCCGGCACCTCCGGGCCCGCGTTCTGGAGCACGAAGCTGCCGGTCCCGTACGTGTTCTTGCCGAGCCCGGCCTCGTGGCAGGCCTGCCCGTAGAGCGCCGCCTGCTGGTCGCCCGCGATGCCCGCGACCGGCACGCCCGCCTCGGTCTGCCCGTACACCTCGGCGCTCGGGCGCGGCTCGGGCAGCGAGCCCGGGGCCACGCCGAGCAGCTCGCACAGCTCCCCGTCCCACTCCCGTCTCCGGATGTCGAACAGGAGCGTGCGCGAGGCGTTCGAGAGGTCGGTCACGTGCTGGCCCGTGAGCTTGAACACGAGCCAGGAGTCGATCGTGCCGAAGACGGCGTTTTCCGGCACGCCTCCCTCGCGCAGCATCCACTCGATCTTCGTGCCCGAGAAGTACGGGTCGAGCACGAGCCCCGTGCGCTCGCGGAAGAGCGGCTCGTGGCCGGCATCCTTCAGCTCGTCGCAGCGCCCCGCGGTGCGGCGGTCCTGCCACACGATCGCGCGGTGGAGCGGCTCGCCCGTGTCGCGGTCCCACGCCACCACGGTCTCGCGCTGGTTCGTGATGCCGATGCCGGACAGCGACGGGTTGCCCGCCCGCTCGAGCGCCTCGTCGGCCACGGCTTGCGTCACGTCCCAGATCTCGGCCGCGTCGTGCTCCACCCAGCCGGGCCGGGGGAAGTGCTGCGTGAACTCGCGATAGGCCCGCCCGCCCGGCCGGCCCCGCTCGTCGAACACGATGCAGGTGGTGCCGGTGGTGCCCTGGTCGATCGCGAGGATCACGGGCGGCAAGCTATAAGGTGCCCGCCCGTGCCGGACGTGGAAGCCCACATCACAGGAACCGTCTGGAAGATCGAGTGCGAGGTCGGCCAGGAGATCGCCGAGGGCGACACCCTGGTCATCCTCGAGTCGATGAAGATGGAGATGCCCGTGGAGGCCGAGGACGACGGGACCGTCAAGGAAATCGTCTGCCAGGAGGGCCAGTCGGTCTCCGAGGGCGACACTCTCGTAGTCCTAGAGTGACGGCGAAGCTCCTCCTGGACGAGCCGGCACCGGACGTCGCCCGCCTCACGATCGACAACCCCGAGCGGCGCGGGGCGCTCGACCACGAGCTGCTCGACGCCCTGGCCGGTCACGCCCGCACGCTCGATGCCCGCTGCCTCGTGATCCGCGGCTCGGGCTCGGTGTTCTCGGCCGGGTACGACATCGGCAACCTGGAGGGGCAGAGCTTCGAGGAGTCGGCCGAGCGGCTCGTGGCGCATCCCTTCCATGACGCGCTCGAGGCGCTCGAGGCCTACGAGTATCCCGTGGTAGGCGAGATCAACGGGCACGCCATCGGCGGTGGGCTCGAGCTGGCGCTCACCTGCGACATCCGCGTCGCGGCCCGCACCGCCCGCTTCGGCATGCCGCCGGCGAAGCTAGGCCTCATCTACTCGCACACGGGGCTGCGGAAGTTCATCGACGTGTGCGGGCCCGCCAACACCGCGGAGCTGTTTCACGTCGGCGAGCCGGTGGATGCGGACCGCGCGCTCACGATGGGCCTGGTGAACGAGGCGGTGGAGCCGGACCGGCTCGAGGGGCGGGTGCTCGAGCTGGCCGCCCAGATCGCCGCCAACGCGCCGCTCTCGCTGGCCGGCAACAAGCGCATCATCCGCACCCTCCGCAGCCAGCCCCTGCCCGCCGACGTGGAGAAGGAGCTGATCGAGCTGCGCGAGTCCTGCTTCCGCTCGGAGGACTTCCGCGAGGGCGTGCGCGCCTTCGCGGAGAAGCGAAAGCCGCGCTGGCAGGGGCGCTAGCCGCCGGTCCGCGCCGCGAGCGCGCCGCCGGCGGCCATGCCGATGGCGCAGACGAGCGCCAGGTACAGCCCCGGCTGCGGGGCGAGGATCTGCTCCGACAGGTAGGGCGACGCAAACGGCGGCGACACCAGCTTGAAGACGACGAGCCCGGCCGCGGCGGCGCCGAGCCGGGCGATCCAGGCCCCGGTGGGCGTCCCGGAGGCCCCCAGGACGGCGGCGACTAGCACCGCCAGGGCGAGCCCCGCCAGCACCACGTCGGCGGAGCCGAACGCCTGCCAGGCGGTCACCTGAAGCGAGTCGAGCCCCGCCAGGGTCTGCTCGAGAAGCGGCTGGAACTCCCCGAGCTCGGCCGCCGCCGCGCTCGCCTCGGAGAACACCTCCGCCGGGAGATTCACCTCGTACCAGGGCTGGAAGAGTGCGATCAGCAGGCCGACTGCCCCGAGCCCGGCGATCCACGTCCCCAGAGGGACGGGTGCGCTCTCACCCGTCATGCGGCCCACATCGGCAGACCCGCCCGCAAGCTTCAGCCACCGGCCCCGGATGTAGTGCGGGCGTCCGTCCGGCCCGGCACCTACCTTGCCCCCAGCGTGCCGCCGCTCATATCCCAGGAAGAGGCGCTTCGGCTCGGGGAGATCGAGGACCACGCCGAGATCGAGGCGCTCGTGGAGCGCGCCTGGCGCGTCCGGCTGGAGCGCTTCGGCGACTCCACCGACATGTGCTCGCTCGTCAACGCGAAGTCGGGCGGCTGCGCCGAGGACTGCGGCTTCTGCGCCCAGTCGCGCTTCGCGGAGGCGGACACGCCCATGCACGCGATGATGTCGCCCGAGCAGATCCTCGAGCACGCCCGCGCGGCCGAGGCGGCCGGGGCCCACCGCTTCTGCATGGTCACGCAGGGGCAGGGCCTCTCGAAGCGCGACTTCGGGAACATCCTCGAGGGCGCGCGGCTGGTGGCCCGGCACACGAACCTGAAGCGCTGCGTCTCGATCGGGCACATGTCAGCCGGCCGCGCGAAGGCCCTCAAGGAGGCCGGCGTGCAGCGCGTGCACCACAACGTCGAGACGGCCGAGAGCTACTACCCCGAGGTCTCCACAACGGTGCGCTACGAGGGGCGGATCCGCACGATCGACGCGGTGCGCGACGCGGGCCTCGAGACCTGCGTCGGCGGCATCCTCAACCTCGGCGAGTCCCCCGAGCAGCGCGTGGAGATGGCCTTCCAGCTCGCGAAGGTCGAGCCCACCAGCGTGCCGATCAACCTGCTGAACCCGCGCCCGGGCACCAAGTTCGGCGACCGCGAGCTGATGGACCCCTGGGAGGCCGTCAAGTGGGTGGCGATCTTCCGGCTGATCATCCCGGACGCGCTGTTTCGCCTCTGCGGCGGCCGCAACGAGAACCTCGGCGCCGGCGAGTTCCAGCAGCTGGCCGTGAAGGCTGGCCTGAACGGCGTGATGATGGGCAACTTCCTCACCACGCTCGGCTCGGAGCCGGAGTGGGACCGGGCCATGTTCGAGGAGCTCGGGCTGAACGTGGCGCGCCAGGACGACAACGGCGCCAACCCGCGCCCCGACAACCGCTCCGGCTGGCTCGAGGGCGACACGCCGCACACGCCGGTGGACGAGCTGATCGATTCTCAGGAGGAGGCGAACTTCTGGAACCCCGCCACCCAGCTGCGGCACATGAAGAAGATCTCGGTGCCGCCGAGACCGAAGGCATGACCGAGATAGAGGAACGCCTCCAGGAGATCCGCGACCGCGGCCTGTACCGCAGGATGCGCTGCGTGTCGGGTCCGCAGGGGCCGCGCATCCTGCTCGACGGGCGGCCCGTGCTGCTGCTGTGCTCGAACAACTACCTCGGCCTGGCCGATCACCCGCGCGTGCGCGAGGCCGCCGCCGAGGCGGCCATGCGCTACGGCGCCGGCTCCGGGGCGTCGCGGCTGATCTCCGGGAACATGACGATCCACCGGCGGCTCGAGGAGCAGCTCGCGGCGTTCAAGGGCGCCGAGACCTGCCTCCTCTTCGGCTCGGGCTTCCTGGCCAACGCAGGCGTCGTCTCGGCGCTGGCGCGCGAGGGCGACGTGGTCTTCTCGGACGCCCTCAACCACGCCTCGATCGTCGACGGCTGCCGCCTCTCCCGCGCCGAGACGTTCGTGTACGACCACTGCGACGTGGACCACCTCGAGTGGGGCCTGCGCCAGGCGGAGGGCCGCGGCTCGCTGATCGTGACCGACGGCGTCTTCTCGATGGACGGCGACGTTGCCCCGCTCGCAGAGATCGTCGAGCTGGCCCAGCGCTACGACGCCCGGGTGATGGTCGACGAGGCGCACGGCACCGGCTGCGTCGGCCCCGGCGGCCGGGGCCTGGTGTCAGCCCTGGCGCTCGAGGACGAGGTCGACGTCGTCGTCGGCACGCTCGGCAAGGCGCTCGGCTCGTACGGTGCCTACGTGCTGTGCGACAAGCCGATGGCGAAGTACCTGATCAACACCGCCCGCACGCTGATCTTCTCCACGGCGCTGCCGCCGCCCGCGGTGGCCGCGGCGATCGCCGCGCTCGAGCTCCTGCGCGAGCAGCCGCGCCGCGTCGAGAAGCTGCAGCGCAACGGGCAGGTGCTGCGCGAGGCCCTGGCCGGCGCCGGCATGCCCGTGCCCGACGGCGAGACGCCGATCGTGCCGCTGATCGTGGGCGACGCCAAGGCCACTGTCGCCGCCAGCGAGCGCGCGCTCGAGCGCGGCATCTTCGCGCAGGCGATCCGGCCTCCGACCGTCCCGGCCGCCACCTCCCGGCTGCGGCTGGCGGTGATGGCCTCGCACACGAAGTCGGAGCTGCGCGAGGCGGCTCGGGTGCTGGCCGCGGCGGTGCCGGCCTCGGCGCGCGAGGCCGCCCGGCAGGTGCAGGCCGGCGCCCAGCCGGCACCGGCCGCCGCGACGGCCGCCGGAGACGAGCGGCGCGTGTTCGACGGGCTGGCCGACGCCGCCTAGCGCCTGGTGCGGGCCCGCTTCGTCGTCCGCCGCCCTCCGCCCGGCCGGGGCCGAGCGGCCGGCCGGGCGGGGAGGGGACGCGGTCCGCGCGGCTGCTGGACGGCGCGCCGCTGGCGGCTGGCCCTGGCGCGCTACTGAGGCCGCGCGGCCGACCGCCTGATGCGCGGCGTCTTCGTGACGGGCACGGATACCGGGGCCGGCAAGTCGGTCGTGGCGGCCGCCCTCTGCGCCGCCCTCGCCACGGCCGGCGAGGCCGTGGCCGCCTTCAAGCCGGTCGTCACCGGTCTGGACGAACCGCCGGGGGAGTGGCCGCCGGACCACGTCTTGCTGGCGCGGGCGGCGGGCGGCCGGCAGTCGCCCGAGGACGTGGCCCCGTACCGCTTCGGCCCGGCCGTCTCGCCCCACTACGCGGCCGAGCTGGCCGGGGAGACGATCGAGCCGGTGCGGATCCTCGACGCCGCGCGCGCCCACGAGCTGCTCGTATGCGAGGGCGTCGGCGGGCTGATGGTGCCGATCACCACGGGCTACCTGGTCCGCGACCTCGCGGTAGACCTCGGCCTCCCCCTCTTGATCGCGGCCCGGACCGGCCTCGGCACGATCAACCACACGCTGCTGACGATCGCGGCCGCGAGGGCCGCCGGCCTCGGTGTGGCCGCGGTGGTGATGACCCCCTGGCACGAGGAGCCGCAAGCGATAGAGCTGTCGAACCGCGAGACGATCGAGCGGCTCGGCGGCGTGCCGGTGCACGGGCTGCCCCGAACGGACCCCGGTTCGCTCGCCGCGGCGGGGCGGTCGCTGCCGCTGACCGACTGGCTCTAAGCTCGCACCATGGCGGCGGAGGAAGCCGACGACACGCCCGAACTGCTGGTCAAGCTCCGCGAGCGCAAGGAGCGCCACGAGCAGCGGCACCTCCTCTACCGGATCGCCATCGTGGTGCTGGGCTTCCTTATCGTGGCCGCGGGCATCGTGATGTCCGGACCCGGTGTGCCCGGCCCCGGCATCGCCGTGATCCTGATCGGGCTGGGCTTCCTGGCGCTCGAGTTCGACTGGGCCGAGCGCCTGCTCGAGCGCGCCATCGTCTGGGCGGACCGGGCCAAGGACCGCGCCGAGGAGACGAGCACGGCGCAGCGCGTCGTCGCCGGTCTCGTGGCGGCCCTGGCCCTCGCCGGGTTCGTGGTGGCGGCGATCCTTTGGGACATCCCGCTCCTGCCGATCGTGTAGAATAGTCCTATATGGGACTATCTCCACAAGACACGATCCGCCGCTTCTCCGCGCTGCTCGCCGAGGGAGATCTCGAGGCGCTCGTCGAGCTGTACGAGCCTGACGCCGCCTTCGCCCCACGACCCGGCGAGTGCGTGACGGGCCACGAAGCGATCCGCGCCGCGCTGCGCCCGTTCCTGGCGCTCCAGCCGCGGATGACCGGCGAGGTCGAGCGAGTGCTCGTGGCCGGCAACACCGCGCTGGTGGCAAACCGCTGGACGCTGACCGGAAAGCAGCCGGACGGTGAGGAGGTCGAGCTGGCCGGCGTGAGCGCGGACGTTCTGAGCCGGCGTCCCGACGGATCCTGGGGCATCGCGATCGACGATCCCTGGGGCGGCGGCTAGGCCGGGCCACCTGGCCCTCCCCGTGCCGCGCGCGACGCGCGAGAACCTCGGCTATCTCCTCGCGAAGGCCTCGCAGCGCTGGAACGAGCATCTCGAGGAGGGTTTCGCCGAGGAGGGGTTCCGCGAGGTGAGGGCCTCGTACGGGTCTGTTCTCATTCCGCTGTTCGAGGAGGACGGACTGCGGATGGGCGAGGTCGCCCGCCGCGCCCGCCTCTCCAAGCAGACGATGACGACCATGGTCCGCCTCTGCGAGCGCGACGGGCTCGTGGAGCGCCGCCCGGATCCCGCCGACCGGCGCGCGGCGCGGGTCTTCCTCACAGCCAAGGCGCGGCGCTTCGAGCCCGTCGCCGAACGCGTGCTCGCGCGCCTCGAGCGCGACGTCGACACCCTGCTTGGGCGCGACAACGGCAAAGCCCTGCGCCGGGCGCTAGCCAGGCTGGAGCGGCTCCCCCGTTAGGGGGGCCGTCACCCCGGGTAGTTCGCAGGACATGCGTCTCTGGCAGGGGGTGTGCGCGGCCGTGGTCGCGCTGACGCTGGCGCTTCCGTGCGCCGCGCTCGGTGCCGAGCCCGTCTTCGAGAAGTACAAGGTGCCGACCGTGGACGGCGCCGAGATCAACGTCGAGGTGATGCGCCCGGCGGACAACCCGGATGCCCCGGTGGTGCTGACCTACTCGCCGTACAACACGCTGTCCGAGACCAACTCGCCCAACCTGGCGAACGACGACCTCGGCCAGTACTACCTCGAGAAGGGCTACGCCCGGGCGGTCGCCGACGTGCTCGGCACCCGCAACTCGTCCGGCTGCTGGGACTACGGCGGGCTCGAGGAGCAGCAGTCCGGCGTGGACCTCGTGAACTTCCTCGCGGCGCAGCCCTGGACGAACGGCCGCGTGGCGATGATCGGCGGCTCCTACGACGGCACCACCGCCACGATGACCGCCGTGCGCGGCGCCGACGCGCCCGGGCTCAGGGCGATCGTCCCGATCGTCGGCATCAGCCGCTGGTACGGCTACGCCTACGGCGACGGCGTGCGCTACTTCCTCAACTCGGAGGTGCCGACCGACGAGGGCATCGACACGCCGCTCGCGTTCGACTTCGGCCTCTCCCGCACGCCGCCCACCGACCCGACCGACCCGCTGTTCGCGGAGAAGCTGGCCAGCCGCGCCAACCCGTGCGACTCGGCCGAACACACCGTGAAGGGCTACGACGAGACGCCCGACTATGACCAGTTCTGGCTCGAGCGCGACTACCGCAAGGATGCCGCCAATATCCGTGCGGCGGTCCTGATCGCCACCGGCTGGCAGGACTACAACGTCAAGCAGGAGGAGGGCGTGGAGCTCTGGCGCGCGCTCCCCTCCGGGATCCTCAAGCGGCTCTACATGTTCCAGGACTCCCACTCGAGCCCGAGCGCCCCCAACTGGCAGCCGCTCCTCGACCGCTTCCTCGCGCACACGCTCGAGGGCGCGGCCAACGGGATCGGCTCGGATCCGCCCGTGCTGACCGAGGGCCGCAGCGCCTCCGAGCCGAGCACCGGGTTCCGCGCCGAGCAGAGCTGGCCGCCGCCGGGCGTTACGCCGACCAGCTTCGGGCTCGGCCAGGGCGAGGCGAGCTTCACCGACATGGCGACGAGCACCGAGGAGCGCTCGACGCGCATGCCCGAGGCGCAGACCGACTGGTTCTTCTTCAAGAGCGAGCCGTTGGCCCGCGACCGGCGCATGACGGGCTCGGCGGTGCTCGACGTGACCCTGACGCTCGACCGCGACCACGGCCACCTCACGCCGATCCTGGTGGACGTGGCACCCGACGGCACCACCGAGACGGTCTCACGCGGGTTCCTCAACCTGCTCTATCGGAACGGCCTGAGCCGCTCGCAGGCGGTGCCGGAGAGCCAGCCGGTCCAGGCGCGCGTCACCTTCAAGCCGCAGGACCAGTTCTTCCGGGCCGGCCACAGCATCGGTGTCCTGGTGCAGGGCTCGAACACCGTCTGGGCCGTGCCGGACGACCCGGGCGCGACCTACACGCTCGACCTCAGCCGGTCTGCCCTGACCGTGCCGCTTCTGCCCTAGCCGCGCGCTCCTGCTCCCGCAGCTCGACCCGGCGGATCTTGCCGGTGAGCGTCTTCGGCAGGTCGTCGACGAACTCGATCTCGCGTGGGTACGCGTAGGCCGAATGGCGCTCGCGGACGTGCAGCTTGATGGCGTCGGCCAGCTCGTCGGAGGGGTCCTGTCCCGCCGCCAGCACGATGAACGCCTTCACGATGTCGCCCCGGCGCGGGTCGGGAGAGGCCACCGCGGCGGCCTCCTTCACGGCCGGGTGCTCAACGCATGCGGACTCCACCTCGAACGGCCCGATCCGGTAGCCGGCCGAGATGATCACGTCGTCGGCGCGGCCCGCGTACCAGACGTACCCGTCCTCGTCGAGCTGGGCCGCGTCCTTCGTGTGGAACCAGTCGCCGCCGAACACCTCCTCGGTGTCCTCCGGCCGGTTCCAGTAGCCGATCGGGTAGTGCGGGTTCGAGCGGGCGCGCAGGCAGATCTCGCCGCGCTCGCCCGGCGGCAGCGGCTGCTCGTCCTCGTCGAGGATGGCCACGTCCCAGCCCGGCATGGGCCGGCCCATCGAGCCCTCGCGCACCGCGACCGTCGGGAAGTTGCCACACAGCGGGTAGCTCTCGGTGAGCCCGTAGTAGTCGAGCACCGTGATCCCGAACTGCTCGCGGAACCAGCGGATCACCTCGGGGTTGAGCGGCTCGCCCGCCGAGCAGGTCACGCGCAGGCGATCGAGCGGGTAGCGCCTGCCGGCCTCGCTCACGCCGGTCATCGCCCGCAGCGCCGTGGGCGTCGTGAACATGTTCTCCACGCCGTGCTTCGAGAGGAAGCGCAGGTGCTCCTCCGGGTCGTAGCCGCCCTTGCGGGCCTGCACCAGCGCGACCGCCCCGTAGCGCCAGGGGCCGAGCAGCGGGCAGATGCCGGCCGCCCAGGCCCACTCGCCCGAGCCGTGGAACAGCTCGCCGTCCCGCACGTCGTGGCAGAACTCGAACTCCTCGTGCGCGAGCAGATAGCGGTGGGCGTGCAGGATGCCCTTGGCCTTGCCGGTCGTGCCCGACGAGTAGTAGAGCTGCGCCGGGTCGTCGGCCGCGGTGTCCACGGTCTCGAACGAGGCCGGGGCGTCGGCCATGGCGTCGAGCAGGCCGCCGTCCAGCACCAGCACCGTCTCGGCCAGGCCGTCCGGTATCCGGTCCCGGTTCGCCGCGTCGGTCACCACCACCTTCGCCTCCGAGTCGCGCAGCCTGTGCTCGATGCCCTCGTCCCCGTACAGGACCGACATCGAGAGGAGGATGGCGCCGGAGCGGTAGGTGCCGATGAAGACCGCGGCCGTCTCCGGCAGCGAGGGCAGAAGTGTTGCCACGCGGTCCCCGCGCTCGACGCCGTTCGCCGCCAGCACGTTGGCGAACCGGCACGACATGTCGGCCAGCTCGCCGAAGCTGACCCGCCGCTCCTTCCCCCGCCAGTCCTCCCACACCATGGCCGGGCGGTCGCGGTCGTGCTTGTCGCAGACGTCGGCGGCGATGTTGTAGCGCTGCGGCACCTCCCACCGGTGCTGCGCGTACATCTCCTCGTAGGTGCCGAGTGTGTACTTGCGGAAGGTCATAGGTCGAAAACTACCCGGAGCTGAGGTAGCGTCGTCAAATGGATCTCTACGTGATTCTCCGACGTGACGGCTGGCGCTCGGCCGACGAACTCCAGTTGGCCGCCGAGCGCTCCACCGCCGAGGGCGAGCGGCGCGGCGACGTGCGCTGGATCCGCTCCTACGTCCTCGAGGAGGGCCAGGGCCTCGGCACCGTTTGCATCTATGAGGCCGAGAGCGAGGAGGCGATCCGGGGCCACGCCGCGGACGCCGATCTGCCGGTAACCGAGATCGTGAAGGTGGCCGACACGGTCATCGTGCGGCCCGACCCGGAGCCCGCCGCGGCCGCCTAGCGGATCGCCTATTCGAAGCGCGATGCCCGCAGCTCGGGCGGCGGCTCCGCCAGCCCGAGCAGGGCGTCCGCGGCGACCCGCGCCGTCGCGGGCCCCGTCGAGATCCCCCAGGGGCCGTGGCCCGCGGCGATCCAGAGGTTGTCGATCCCGCCCGCGGGCCCGACCAGCGGCCGCCCGTCGATCGACTGCGGCCGGGCGCACGCCCGGGCGCTGTCGACCCGGGCCCGCTTCAGCGCCGGCACGAAGGGCTCCCCGGCTCGGCGTAGCCGCCCGGCCCAGGTCGCGGCGTCCGGCTCGCGGGCGAGGAATGTCGAGCCCACCGACACCGAGCCGTTGGCCGCCACGAGGCTGAAGATCGACGCGGGCGGCGTGGCCGGATCCTTCCCGGCCTTGACGCCGGCCACCCCTTCCACGCCCACCTCCTCGATCACGTGGTGCGGCGGGTCGTCCACGAGCACGTCCACCACCACGCCCCAGACGGGCGCGATCGGCCGCCAGGCGCGCGTGGGATCGATCACCTCGGGCGCCCAGGGGCCGGCCGCCACGAGAACCCTGCCGGCGGCGAAGTGCCGCCCCCCGGAGAGCACGCCGCGCACGCTCCGCCCCATCACCCAGGGCCACGCGGCGCGGCCCTCGTGGAGCTGCGCCCCCGCCCGCCGGGCGCGCTCGGCGAAGGCCAGCGTGGCCGCCGCCGGCCGGACCGGATAGCCGGTCTCGAGCCGGCAGCCCCAGATCTTTCGCCCGAGCCGCGGCTCGACGCGCTGCAGCTCGCGCGGGTCGAGCAGAGCTGGCTCGAGCTCTGGCTGGCCGGCTGTGATCTCGGCCACGGTCGGCACGAGCGGCCCCCGCTCGCGCGCCAGGAGCAGAACACCGGCGGGCCGCTCCGGCATGTCGAAGCCGTCCAGCTCCGCGTAGTGGCGCAGCGTCTCGAAGTGGAGCTCCGCCAGCACCGGGTCGAACGGGTGCTGGATCGAGCCGGAGTTGCGGCCCGAGGCCGCGCCCGCCAGGCGGCCCTGCTCGAACAGCTCGACCCGGGCGCCGGCCTCGGCCAGGAACGCAGCGGCCGCGCAGCCCACGATCCCTCCGCCGACGATGGCGACGTCGGGAAGGGTTGCGAGTCCCCTAGTCCTCCCCATCGGCGGCGTAGTCCACGATCGACTTGTCGATCAGCCACTCGACCGGCGCCTTGTCGTCCGTGTAGACGTCGCCGCCCCGGAGCGGAGGCCCGAGCCGGGCCGCGGCGGCCTGCGCCGTCCCGCGCAGCCCCGCGGGGAAGCGCTCCGCGGCGGAGCGCAGCGAGCCGGCCGAGAGCGGCGCCTCGCTCGCGACGATCAGTGTGTTGGTGTCCTCGATCGGGTCGCGCATCACGTTCGGGAAGACCTCGCCGATGGTCGCCGTCAGCACCTTCTCGAGGTCGTCCTGGCCCTCCGGATGGCCGGCGTTCACGATCAGCACGCCGCCCGGGCGCAGCCGGTCGCGCACGGTCTCGAAGAACTCGACCGTCGTGAGGTAGAACGGGATGTAGGGCTGGCGGTAGGCATCGACCGAGATCTGGTCGTACTCGGCGTCGATGCGGCGCAGGAACGGCCGCGCGTCCTCGTGGTACAGGTGCAGGCGCGGGTTGTTCATGTCGAAGTACTCGCGCCCGATCTCGGACAGCTCGCCGTCGATCTCGACCCCGTCGACGCGGGTGCGGGGGAAGAACTCCTCGAAGGCGCGCGCCGTGGTTCCGGCGGCGTTGCCGAGGATCGCGACGCGGTCGGGCGGGTCGTCGAAGGCGGCGAAGCCGAGCACGAGGTGGCCGTCCCACACGTCGCCTGTGAGGACGGTGTCCGGGTCGTACACCGAGTGCTGGGCCTGCCCCTCGTTCAGCTCGAGCGTGCGGTGGCCGTCCGGGTACTCGATCACGCGGGCGTACTGGTACTCCGTCTCGGCCTCGTGGATGACGCGCCCGCCGTCGGTGTCGGAAGCCTTGAGCGTGCCCACCGGAAGCGCGATCAGCGCGGCGATCACGGCCGGGGCCACCGCGTAGCGGCGCACGGGGCGCAGACCCCAAACGGCGATAACCGCGATGGCGAGGGCGAAGATCAGGAAGGTGCGCCGCGTGCCGACGAGCGGGATCAGGAGCAGGGCCGAGACGAGCGTGCCGGCGAGCGACCCGGCGGTCGAGAGCGCGTACAGGCGCCCCGCCACGGTCCCTGCCTCCTCGACCGTGGAGACGGCGAGCCGGATCGCATAGGGCGACACGGCCCCCAGCAGCATCACCGGCACCGCCACCAGCACGAGCACGGCGACCAGCGAGCCCAGGAAGGCGCCGGCCGAGATCTCGTCGAGCGCGTCGACCGCCACGTCCAGGAGCGGGTCGGCGGCGAACGGCACCAGCGCGAGCAGGCCCGCGGCGACCAGCGCGAGCAGGCAGAGCCCGCGCATGTTGGGGTGACGGTCGGCCAGCCGCCCGCCGAGCCAGTAGCCGATCGACAGCGCCACCAGCACGATGCCGATCGTGTTCGCCCACACGATGGTGGAGGCGCCGAAATAGGGGGCGAGCAGCCGCACGGCCGCGATCTCCGCGCCGAGCGAGCCCGTCCCCACCACGAAGACGAGCAGGGGCAAAGGCGGCATCTGCCGCGCAGACTAGCTAGGGGCCGGTATACCCATTCGCGAAGCAGGGGCCGGCGCCGCACACGTCCACGACGCGCCCGTCGATCTTCAGGAACTCCGACTTCTGGCGCCGGGCGTTCACGTCAGAGCGCGGGTGGCTGTGCGGGTCCTGACCCTCGCGGTTCGGCACGTTCTGCAGCGGCGGGGGCGGCGTGCCCGAGTCCCACCACACGAGCGCCGAGCCGTCGTACGGGTACGAGCGGATGCGGCGCAGCCCATACCAGGGATTCGAGAACGGCGACCGTCCCGCCGCCAGCGCCGGCTGGCGGATCCGGGCGCCGATCGTGCGGGCCATCACCAGCGAGGTCACGTCGGCCACCTGGTGGTCCCCGAACGCCACGTGCAACAACACCTCGTGCCGAGGCGTGTTCGGCAGCGGCCGCGTCGTCATGTGCTGCGCGTAGCCGTTTGACTCGCCGCGATCCCACAGCAGCTGGATCTGGGCGAGCCAGAGCTGGCGATCGAGCTCCCGCGGATAGCCGCCGTAGAGGATCGGCGCGTACGCGTCGAAGTCGACGCTGCGCTGCAACAACGTCGAGTAGTTCATGCCCACCACGCCAAGCACGGCGCGGTCGAAGTCAGGCGCGAGCGCGGTCAGCGCCCCGCCCATGATCCCGCCTTGCGAGTTGCTGTCGTAGTAGAGCCGCCCCGTGTCGAGCACGCTCTGCCCGTTCTTCTGGAAGGCTGGATTCGAGGAAAGCCCCTGGGGATGTATGAGGGCCCGGCCCAGGAACAGGTGGTGCAGGAAGCCCTGCTGCATGCGGTCCGCCATCGTGTTGAAGCGCGACAGGTCGCTCAGCACGGACACGATGTGCGGCACGTCCTCGGCAGAGAAGCCCGCCCAGGCCGTGGCGCAGAACACGATGTTGTGTTCGTTGGACATCGACTTGATGTTGCTCTCCTCGATCTGGGTCGGGCTGCCAAGCAGGCCATGCCCGTACAGCGCGGCTCGCGCCTGGGGCGGCGCTGCCGGATCGAGCGCAGAGCGGGGGACGTTGCAGAAGTATCTGAACGTGGTCGTGCCGCGTTGCTGCGGCCGGCCGCGCCGGTCGAAGGTGAAGCGGCCGCCAGGCTGGCACCCGTTCGTCAGGAAGCAGGGGACGGTGATCGTGCCCTCCACGCGGCGGGCGATGCGGTCGTCCTCGGCGACGCTCCGGTCCTGCACGGTGTCGACCGTGAAGGCCGGCGCACGTCCCTGCACCCGAAGATCGGCCAGGTTCGTGTCGCCGAGCTGGCGGAAGGCCCGGTCGCGGATGTGGAGCGCCCTGCCCGCAAGGCTCGCTCGGCTCGCCACGGTGAAGTCCCAGGCCAGGTAGAGGCTTCCGCGCTGTACGCCGGCCCGGCGGAGCGTGCGGAAGACGCGCTCGTAGTGGCGCCGGCGTCGCTCGACCAAGCGGTTCCGAGTCGGGATCCGGTCGCGGTAGAGGCGGAACCCGCGGCTCGCCCGGATGGTCCGCCCGCCGCGCGTCTTGAGGTTCCGCAGCGCGACGATGTAACGGCGCCCCTCGGTGAAGTTCTTGCCGGGCCGGATGATCAGGACGCGGTCCGCTCTTCGGTCGGGGTTCACGTCCACCTCGGCCCAGACCGGGTGGCGCCTGCCGGTGCGCGCGTCGATCACGACAACCGGTGAGCGCTTCGCGAGGCTTCGGCGCAGGTTGCCGATCGGCGGCAGCTTCGAGCGCCGCCCCGCGGCCAGCGTGTCCAGGCCGGGCACCTTGGTCAGGAGCATCGACCCCGGGCTGAAGCCGTCAGCGCGGTTCATGTCGCGGGGGCTGATCGGCTTCCCGTCCTTGTTGCGCGGCATGGAGGCCCGCCGTAGGCGCAGGCGCCGCTCGGTCGGCGTGCCCTCGTCGCGCTTCGTGAAGTGGTCGTTGGGCCACGGGAACAGGCACACGGCCGGGTCCGTGAAGTCGCAGCGCTTCGAGGGCTTCGCCCCCTGTGCGCCGGCCGTGGCGGGCAGAATCAATGCAGTGGCCAGCGCGATTGCCGGAAGCGCCCGGCTCGGCCGGGCGCGCACGGTACGGATTCGGGCCGCGAGTCCTCTCCTCATGGCGCGCCATCGTACATCCGGTCGCCCGGATAGGTTCGACGAACATGGAGCTCGCCGCCGCCGACCGCACGCATCTCTGGCATCCGTTCACCCAGCAGCGCGGCTGGGTCGAGGAGGATCCGCTGATCGTGGAGGCGGGCGAGGGCACCGACCTGATCGACGTCTCCGGCCGGCGCTACATCGACGGGGTGTCGTCCCTGTGGTGCAACGTCCACGGGCACCGGCATCCCCGTATCGACGCCGCCGTGCGGGACCAACTCGACCGCATCGCACACTCAACGATGCTCGGTCTCACCCACCGGCCCGGCATCGAGCTGGCGCGGCGGCTGACCGAGCTCGCGCCGCCGGGCCTCACCAGGGTGTTCTACTCGGACTCCGGCTCCACCGCCGCCGAGATCGCGCTGAAGATGGCGTTCCAGTACTGGCGCCAGCGCGGCGAGGAGCGCCCCCGCTTCGTGGCGCTCGACATGGCCTACCACGGCGACACGATCGGCTCGGTGTCCGTCGGCGGGATCGACCTGTTCCACTCGCTCTACCGGCCGCTCCTGTTCGACACGCTGAAGGCGAAGCCGGGCGACCTGGGCGAGATGGAGCGGACCCTCACGGCGCACGCGGGCGAGGTGGCCGCGGTCATCATGGAGCCGCTCGTGCAGGGCGCGGCCGGGATGCTCGTGCATCCGGAGGGCTACCTGCGCGGCGTGCGCGAGCTGTGCGACCGCCACGGCGTGCTGCTGATCCTCGACGAGGTGGCCACGGGCTTCGGCCGCACGGGGCGAATGTTCGCCTGCGAGCACGAGCAGGTGGCGCCCGACCTCCTCTGCCTGGCCAAGGGCATCACGGGCGGCTACCTGCCGCTCGCCGCCACGCTCACCAAGGAGCGGATCTACGAGGGGTTCCTCGGCGAGTTCGAGGAATTCCGTGCCTTCTTCCACGGCCACACCTACACCGGCAACCCGCTCGCGTGCGCGGCCGCGCTGGCCACGCTCGACGTGTTCGAGGAGGAGCGCACGCTCGATCGCCTCCAGCCGAAGATCGAGCTGCTCGCCGAGCTGCTGGAGCCGCTCGCCGCCCACCCGGCGGTGCGCGAGGTGCGCCGGTGCGGCTTCATGACCGGGATCGAGCTGGAGGAGCAACCGCTGCCCGTTCGGATGGGTCACCGCGTCACGCTCGAGGCGCGGCGCCGGGGGGCGATCGTGCGCCCGCTCGGCGACGTGGTGGTGCTGATGCCGCCGCTCTCGATCGCCGAAGCGGACCTGTGGCGGCTCGTGGAGATCACCTCGCAGGCGATCGGCGCGGCCACCGCGACCGCCTCGCTGCCCCGGGCCGCGTAGCGTCGTTGACCCGGCCGGCCCCGCGTGAGAGGGTCGGCGCCGCACCACCCCCGACTCGGAGGCATCAAATGGATACGCATGCTTCGGAGAGCTATTTCGTCTTGGACGAGGGCCTCCTCGCCGTGAGTGCCGGAGGCCGCGAGGACGGGCACGTGCCGGCCGCGCTCAGGTCGCCCGCAGCCGCTCCGGCCCCGCCCTTCCGCTTCACGCGGATGGGCCCCAAGGGGGTGAACCGCCAGATCGGCGAACCCGCCCGGCGCAAGGTGGGCAACGCCATGGCGTCGGGAGGAGGCGGCGCGTCACAGATCCCCGCCGGCTTCACCTACCTGGGCCAGTTCATCGACCACGACATGACGTTCGACCGGACCGACGTGACGCTCGGGGCGAACGTTTCGCCCGCGGCCCTGCTGCAGGCCCGCTCCCCGAGCCTGGACCTCGACTCGCTCTACGGCGCCGGCCCGCAGGACCCCGACTCGGCCAAGTTCTACGAGTCGGACGGCCTCCATCTGAAGATGGGCAAGACGCGCGCCGACCTGGGCATCCCGGCGAAGAACGGCTTCGACCTGCCGCGCGGGGCCGGCAACACGCAGGCCAAGAAGCGCAGGGCGATCGTGCCGGACCCGCGCAACGACGAGAACCTGGCCGTCGCGCAGACGCACCTGGCCTTCAGCCGCTTCCACAACCGGGTGGTGGACACCCAGCTCGGCGGGGTGCCCGCGAGCCAGAAGTTCGCCGTAGCCCGCGAGATCGTGACGAAGCACTACCAGTGGATGATCCGGACGGACTACCTGCCGCGCGTCTGCGCGCCCGGAGTCGTGAAGGACGTCTTCGACAACGGCCGGAAGGCGTTCGAGGTGGGGGTCGACCCGACCAAGGTGCCGACGATGCCGATCGAGTTCTCGGTGGCTGCGTTCCGGCTGGGGCACGCGATGGTGCGGCGCGCCTACAACTGGAACAAGATCTTCGACGACGGGGCCGGCACGCTCGACCTGCTGTTCTTCTTCTCGGCCACCGGCGGGGACCTCGGCGGCGGCACGCGGCTGCCGAGCAGCTGGATCGCCGACTGGCGCCGCCTGTATGACTTCGGCGAGGCGGGCAAGCCGAACCTGGAGGTGCCCGCGAGCAAGTTCAACCGCGCGATGCGCATCGACACGACGCTGGTCGACCCGCTCAAGAACCTTCCCCCCGGCGCCTTCGGCGGGCCCAACGTGGGCTTCAACGACCCCCGCGCCAACCTGGCGTTCCGCAACCTGACCAGGGCCAAGATGGTGAAGCTCGCCACCGGCCAGCAGATGGCGACCTTCCTCAAGGGGAAGGGCGTGAACCTGACCAAGCTGACCAAGCCGCAGCTCAGGGACGGCAAGAACGGCGCGCCGCTCGACACCCTCACGCCGCCGCAGCGGCAGGCCGTCCTCAGGGACACGCCGCTCTGGTTCTACATCCTGCGCGAGGCCGAGTTCAACGGCGGCAGGCTGAAGGGCGTGGGCGCGCGGATCGTCGCGGAGACCTTCCACCGGGCGATCGAGGGCAGCCAGCACTCGATCGTGCGCGACACCAGCTTCAGCCCGACGCTCGGGCCGAACAGCAACACGTTCCGGATGGTCGACCTGCTGCTGTTCGCCTTCGAGGGGAAGAAGGCGCTGCTAGCGCCGCTCGGCTGAGCGCAGCCGGCGCGTCTCGGGGAGGGCCAGCAGCGAGACCACCGTCGCCGCGAGGAGCCCGAACGCGAGCCATAGGGCGGTGGAGATCCCGATCGCGCCGGCCAGCGGACCCCAAAGGGCGAGGCCGATCGGCTGAAAGGCGAGCGAGCCGAACCAGTCGTACGACGCGACGCGCGACAGCGACTCCGCCGGCACGTGGCGCTGGAGCGTGGACTCCCACACCGACATGCCGAGCATCAGCCCGATGCCGGACACGAACGCTGCGCACGCGAGCACGGGCACAGGGGCGGCCGCAGCGAGGAACGCGAGCGGAAGGACGAAGAGCGCCTCCATGAGCGCGACGTGGACGAGCGGCCTCGCCGGCTTCGCGCGCGTGGCCAGCATGCTCCCGGCCAGCGCCCCCACCCCCACGGCCGCGAGTACCGTGCCCCACGCCGCCGCGCCTCCGAGATCTCGGTCGGCGACGATCGGCCCGAGCGCGCTCCAGGCCCCCCAGAGCATGTTCCCGATCGCGAAGTAGAGGACGAAGGTCCAGACCCATCTTCGCGACCGGAAGGCATCCCACCCGGTGCGGAGGTCGGCGAGGAAGGTCGCCCGTTCCCGGTCCGGGCGCCCGGGCGTACGCAGCCACACGAGGCAGGCGGCGCTCACGGCAAATGTCGCCGCGTCCACCGCGATCGCCCAGCCGGCGCCGGCCGCGGCGACGAGCACGCCCGCGATGAGCGGGCCGGCGATCTCGCCGCCGGAGACGGCGGTTGCGCGAAGGGCGTTGGCCGGCTGGAACTCCTCCGGCGGCACGACCTCGGGGAGAAGGCCCGTGGAGGCCGGGTTGAAGAAGCCGGTGGCGGCGCCGGTCACGCCGGCGAACAGCGCCAGCGTCCATACCTCGGCGGTCCCGGCGATCAGCAGCGTGGCGGTGGCGCCCTGGCTCGCGAGGCGGACGAGGTCCGCCGAGATCATCACGGTCCGCCGCGACATCCTGTCCGCGACCACGCCGCCGATCAGCACGCTGCCGACGAGCGTGATCGTCGAGCAGGCCAGCACCAGGCCGACCTCGGACACCGACCCGCCCACCTCGAGCACGGCGAAGGCGAGCGCGACCGCCACCATGCGGTCGCCGAGCACCGAGATCCCCTGGCCGAAGAAGAGCAGCCGGAAGTCGCGCCGGCGAAGGACGTGCAGGTTGGCGGGCAGGCCCGGCAAAGGGGGCAGGCTAGGCGAAGGCGGCCGGCGAGCGACCCGGACCCGTTAGCTCCGCTTACGCTCAGCGGAAGCCATCGATACTTGTGCTTGCGCTAGTGGGCGCGCATCATGCCGCTCTCGTGACGGACCGCTACGAGCCCATGCCGGGCATCGCCGAGCTGCCCGCCTGGCTGTGGCGGCGAACGGGCCGAGGCATCCGGATCGGCGCGCTCGTCGCGCTGGTCGCCGCGCTCGCGACCGCCGCCGCGGTGATCCCGGGGATCCTCGAGTCGAAGGAGGAGCGGGCGCAGGACGAGCGCCGTGAGCGGACGGAGCGGCGCGCGGAGCTGGTCCGCCGGCTGGAGGCGGAGCAGCGGCCGCGCTTCCGGCGCTCCGCGTCGGTCGCTCCAGCGGGCGTCGCGGCTGCGGAGCGGCTCGAATCCCGCGCCGCCCTGATGGACGAGCTGCCGGCGGAGATCCTGGCGGACGCCCGTGCGCGCGCTCGCCGTGGGCAGCTCGACGGCCCGATCGACCGCGTGCAGTGCGAGCCGTTCCCGCGCACGGTCGAGGGCCGCGGCGCCGAGGAGGACCTCGCCCGCCGGACGGGGCGGTACGCCTGCGTTGCGGTCACCGCCGAGTTCGGGACGGGCGAGGCGGGCGCCACCGGCGTGATCGGTCACCAGTACCGCGCCAAGCTCGACTTCGGGGACGGCCGCTACGCCTTCTGCAAGGTCTCAGGTCAGGCGGGCCCCTCGCGGGAGCAGCTGGTCACGACCCCGAAGGCCTGCGGCGGCTAGCGCTTGACTTCAAGCGCGCTTGAAGGTGCACCATGACCGGCATGACAGAGCAGCGAACAGCCAGCCAGCAGATCACCGACGAGGTCACCTCCTGGCCGGGCGTGGAGGCGGGTCCCGGCCGCCGCGGCGAGTTCTCCTTCAAGGTCGGCCGCCGGGAGATCGGTCACCTGCACGGTGACCGCGCCGCGCACTTCGGCTTCCCGAAGGAGGTGGGCGCTCGGCTGCGGGAGGAGGGCCGCGTGGGTCCGCATCCCGTCGCGCCCGACAAGCCGGCCTGGGCCTCGCGCAGGATCGAGTCCGCGGACGACGTCCGCGACGTGATCGAGCTGATGCGGCTCAACTACGACCGCGTGATGGCCCGGGAGGGGGCGCCGAGCTAGCCGTCGTAGGGCTCGAAGTCCCTCTTCCGGGCGCCGCATACCGGACAGAACCAGTCGTCCGGGATGTCGGTGAAGGCGGTGCCCGGCGGGATGCCGCCGTCCGGATCGCCCTCGGCGGGGTCGTAGATGAACCCGCAGGACGTGCACATCCACAGTTGGGCCGTGGCGGTCTCGTTCATGCGGCGCGGAAGGTTAGCGCCAACGTCCTCGCGCGTTAGGCTGGCGCGATGCGGGTCGACCGGCCGCCTCCGGGCGAGGAGCTGAACGAGGGTGAGGTGACCGAGCCGCGCCAGGCGGCCTCGATCATCGTCTTGCGCGACTCCGCCGCCGGCCCCGAGGTGCTGCTCGTGCAGCGCAACCCCGAGCAGCGCTTCATGGGGGGCGCCTGGGTGTTCCCCGGCGGCGCCGTGCACGCCGAGGATGCCGGCCACGCCGAGGCCGCGGTGCGCGAGCTCGGGGAGGAGGCCGGCATCGCGCTGTCACCGGACGCCGAGGTCGTCCCCTGGTCGCGCTGGATCACCCCCGAGGAGGTCAAGGTCCGCTTCGACACCTGGTTCTTCGTGACCGCTGCGCCTGACGACGCCCGGGCGAGGGTCGACGGAAGCGAGTGCGTGGACGCACGCTGGCTGCGGCCGGCCGCGGCGCTCGAGGCTTACGGCCGCGACGAGCTGATGCTGGTCTTCCCGACGATCAAGCACCTCGAGGCGCTCGCGCTGGCCGAGTCGGTCGACGACGCCCTGGACAAGGCGCGCACGCGCGAGGTGGTGCCCGTGCAGCCGCGGGTCGTGGTGCGCGGCGACAGCGCCGAGATCGTGCTGCCCGGCGAGCCCGGGTACGACGACGCCTGAGGGGAGAGAATCCGCGCGCACCCGGCCGAGCCGGGTGCTTGCGGCCCGGCGGCGCAACCCGGCACCCCCTTCCTTGTTCACATGACCGTGAGACGAAGCGCATCAGTGCTCGCCGCGGCCGTCGCGCTGCTCGCCATCCTGGCGGCGGTGGCGGTCGCGGACACCCTGATCGGCACCGACGGGCCGGATCAGATCACGGGCAGCCCGAATCCCGATCAGATCTACGGCGAGGGCGGGAACGACCGCCTGCTGGGGGTCGGCTCCAACGACTACCTGGAGGCCGGCACCGGCGACGACGAGGTGGAGGGCGGCGACGGGGTCGACCTTGCCATCGGCGGCACCGGCGTCGATCGGATCGACGCGGGCGCGGGCAACGACGTGGTGTACGCAGGCGCGGGCGAGGACCTCGTGCTCGGCGGCACGGGCGCGGACACGCTGTTCGGCCAGTCCGAGGCGGACCGGCTCTTCGGCGGGTCCGGGGCCGACCGCATCTACGCCAGCCTGGGTGGCGACTTCGTGGACGCCGGCTCGGGCTCCGACCGCGTCAGCTCGGACGAGGGCGACGTGACGATCCGGGCGGGCGCCGGCGACGACGTGGTGACCGCAGACGACGGCAACGTCGAGGTGCACGGCGGCGGCGGGCGCGACCGGATCCGGACGGGCTCGGGGGCCGACCGAGTGACCGGCGGGCGCCGCCCCGACTCGATCGACACCGGCGCCGGCGCCGACCGCATCAACTCGGACGACGGGAGCCGGGACCGCCTGCGCTGCGGCCCGGGCGACGACTCGGTGTTCATCGACCCGGACGACATCCTGATCGGGTGCGAGGACATCGAGAACGCCACCCGCTGAAGGGGTCAGACCCCTTGAGTGTCCCCGACTTAAGGGGTCAGACCCCCTGAGTGTCCCCGACTTAAGGGGTCTGACCCCTCCCCCGGCCGCCATCGGATAGAACCCCCGCATGGCGACCACCGGGCTTACGGTCGCGGTGACGGGGCCGACCGGGGACCTCGGGCGGTCGATCGTGGACGCGCTGGAGCGCTCTCGCTCGGTGTCGCGCATCGTCGGCATGGCGAGACGCCCCTTCGAGCCCGGCGAGCGCGGCTGGCGCAAGACCGAGTACCGCCAGGGCGACGTGACCGATGCCGCCAGCGTGCGCGAGCTCGTTGACGGCGCCCACGTGGTGGTGCACCTGGCGTTCGCGATCCTCAGCGCGAGCGACGCCACGCGCGAGCTGAACGTGGCCGGATCGCGGCGCGTGTTCGAGGCGGCCGCCGCGTCCGGGGTGGAGCGCATCTGCTACGCGTCGAGCGTCGCGGCCTACGGGTTCCACGACGACAACCCCGATTGGCTGACCGAGGACGTGCCGCCGCGCGGGTCGCCCGAGCACCCCTACTCCCACCACAAGGCCGAGGTCGAGCGCGTGCTGGGTGAGGTGCTCCTGAAGCGCAGGGGCACGGTGGCCTACGCGTTCCGCCCCTGCATCGTCGCCGGGCCCGAGGCCCGCACGATGCTCCAGGAGATCCCCTACTTCCGGCTCGGCGAGGCGATGCCGGAGTCCGTGGCCCGGCTGCTCGGCTCGCTTCCCGTCCTCAAGCCCGTGCTCCCAGACCCCGGCACGCGCTTCCAGCTCGTGCACGAGGAGGACGTGGCGCGCGCCTTCGTGGCCGGCGTGCGCGGCGTGGGCGAGCCGGGGCCCTACAACCTGGCTGGCGGCGGGACGCTCACGATGTCCGATCTCGCCGACGCGCTCGGCTGGTACTCGGTGCCGGTGCC